>Ga0209798_10000126_pt1 | contig 41484 bp, 29 predicted proteins | sample DOMMetBare3Fresh_FD_187475 | JGI IMG/M metagenome (GOLD analysis project Ga0209798, IMG submission 187475) | Wetland sediment microbial communities from St. Louis River estuary, USA, under dissolved organic matter induced mercury methylation -... | ecosystem: Environmental > Aquatic >...
AGGACCGGCGGACTCGACGACTACGACACCGAAGCGCTTTGCGAGCGGCTCCACCGTCTTTCGCTGTTGCAGCGGTTCGATCCGAATGCGCGGGTCATACGGCTTCATGACGTCGTGCGCGGTTACTTGATCGGAGAGCAAGGCCAGGGCCTCGCTGCCGTTCACAACGCACTACTCGAAGCTCACCGGCCGTCGAGCGGAGAACGAGGGTCAGAAGCAGGCGCCGGCGCCTGCGAGTGGGCTGACCTTCCCATCGTCGAGCCTTACCTCTGGGACCATCTCGCTCATCACCTGATCGCGGCCGGCCGCGCCGAAGAGTTGATCGCGACTGTGAAGGACCTTCGTTACCCCGCAGCAAAGACGCTCGCGCGCAGATCGCTTTCCGTGGAAGCCGACCTTCTGTCGGCAGAAAGCATCGCGCCTGCTGATCACACGCTGGGTGCGCTGCGGCGCAGCTATGTGCAATCGGGTACAATCCTGGACCGTTGTAATGATCGCGACGCGGCCGAAGCGACGCTGCACAGCCGGCTGCAAGACGTCGAGGAACTCGCGCCTTTCGCTGAAAGGAGCGAGACTGTGCTTCGGCGACCGTTTATCAAAGCCGTGCACCCGCTTCCGGATTTGCCCGACCCGGCGCTGGTGCGCGCCCTCGCCGGGCATTCCGGTTGGGTGAGGGGCTGCGCGATCAGCGCTGACGGCTCGCTCATCGTCTCCGCCTCAGACGATCAAACCCTTAAGTTGTGGGACGCTCGCACCGGCGCCGAGCTGCGCACCCTCGCCGGGCATTCTAGCGGGGTGAGTGGCTGCGCGATCAGCGCTGACGGCTCGATCATCGTCTCCGCCTCATGGGATAACACCCTTAAGTTGTGGGACGCTCGCGCGGGGACTTGTCTCGCCACTCTACACGTGGACGGGCCGCTGATTGGCTGCGCTCTTGACCCTGACGGCGAGCACATCGCCGCCGGCGGCGTGCGCGGCGTCTACTTTCTGCGGGTCGTCTGGTAGCGTGCAAGAGAAACCAGAGGCAGGCCTGATAATGCGATTTGCGATTTTCAAATAAGCAATGCTGCGACCTTCTCGTCGTGAAGTGTAATAGGTTTTTTGCGGTTGATGAATGCAAACGCTGGCCGGGGAAATCTTATCGCCCCTTGGCGTAAGACAAGATCGCCGGGAATCGCAGCCCTGCCCCCGATTTCCAGTCTATGTTTATCGAGCCGGACTTCGTTAGTAATCCCACGCGCTCCTTCATATTAACAATCGCTCGGATTTCGCCGGTCAGCGAATATTAGGGGCCAATCAGCTTGTTATCCATCCACTTAGTCAACAGGCGGAGGCGGAAGTTGGAAAGCTTGAAAATCGCAAATCGCAGGCCTGGCCCCGGCTTGTCATCTTTCGAGGCAGTGGAAGGGGGAATGTTTGACAGTCCCGAACAGATTGAGGCAAACGCTCAGTCAATTGTCTCGGCGTTAAGACTCTCGAATTCGGATTATTAGGGGTTGAGAAAAAGAAGGACATCGTGAAAAGGCTGTCGTTGGATTGTTGGTTGTTGGAACACTGGCGTTCCTGGTAACCGGGAAGGTCCACCATGAAACGTTTCGCTATGAATCACATTGGAAGAAATCTTACGGTGTTCGACGCGCACTGCCTTACCAATGGGCACGCGTTTGAGGCATACGACTTTTCTGACTTCGAGTATGGTGAGCGATTAATTCGTACTAGCGACGGTTTTGAATACCGCTTATTGCCCACGAAAAGTGGTCAGGCACGAATCCTGAGGAAAAGCGTGTTTTGATCGAAGAAGGCTTGCGATCGACGGCTCGTTGTCGGTCTGCGGAGTGTCGATGTCGTGAGCGAATAATGATCAGACGGTCGCGCGGGCGCAAGTAAAAGGGGACATCTCTACTTTGCGCATTTGGGTGACAACTCAACTTGGGGTTTACAGTCATCTCTTTCTCAGTCAGCTCTTTCTTCTTTGACCCGCCGGCACGCGTTTGTTAGTCTCTTTTGTTTTTCCTGAGGGCCAATTTACAGATACAGAAGGATGGAGCTTTAACATGTCTGGTGACGTTTTCATATTGGGCGGCAAACGCACGCCTATGGGCGAATACGTAGGCGCACTCAAAGATATTTCAGCCATTGATCTGGGAGCGATAGCGGCCAAAGGAGCACTGGAGGCGACCAACGTACCCGCTGCCGATATTGACCACACAGTAATCGGAAACGCCTTGCAGACGTCGGGCGACGCCATCTACGGTGCTCGTCACGTGGCGTTGAAGGCCGGGGTACCGTTTGATCGTCCGGCGTTGACGGTAAATCGACTGTGCGGGAGCGGGATTCAATCGATCATTTCCGGCGCTCAAATGATCATGCTGGGCGAGGCACGTACGGCCCTGGTGGGCGGAATGGAATCGATGTCTCAGGCGCCCCATGTCATTCGCGGAGCCCGCTCGGGGTTCGCACTGGGTCAGGGCAAGCTCGAAGACAGCTTGATGGTGGCGCTGCTCGACAGCTATTGCAATACGCCGATGGCGGGAACCGCCGAAAACCTGGCGCGCAAGCACGAGATTTCGCGCGCAGAGCAGGACGCCTATGCAATCCGATCCCAGCAGGAAGCGAAAAGGGCATTGGACGCCGGGGTGTTTGCTGAAGAGATCGTCCCGGTCGAAATCAAATCGCGGAAGGGCAGCGTCATGTTCGATCATGACGATCATATGCGTCCGGAAACCACGATGGAGGGCCTGGCAAAATTGCGCCCCGCCTTTGATAAAGACGGCTTTGTCACCGCCGGCAATGCTTCCGGGATCGTGGATGGCGCCGCGGCTCTGATTATTGCCGGCGAAGAGTATGTGCAGAGTCGCGATTTGAAACCTCTGGGTCGGATTGTCAGTTGGGCTTATGCCGGCGTGGAACCGGAAATAATGGGAATCGGTCCGGTACCGGCAACGCGCCAGGCATTGGCAAAAGCAGGGCTTGACCTCTCAGATATTGATTTGATCGAAGTCAATGAGGCCTTTGCGGCGCAATACCTCGCCGTTGAAAAGGAACTGGGTCTCGATCGTTCACGAACTAACGTCAATGGCGGCGCGATTGCCCTGGGCCATCCACTGGCAGCCACCGGCACGAGGCTGGTGCTAACACTGCTTGGTGAACTTCGAAGACGTGGGGGACGTTATGGTCTGGCCACTGCCTGCATCGGAGGCGGCCAGGGCATTGCCATCGTTGTCGAACGCGTGTGAGAAATCAATTTAAGTTAAACGAGTGCAGTTGGTTTAGTCTGGTTGTCGCTTTTCGGACTCTGCATTCTGATTCTCATAGATAAATCCAAAATCTTGACGAAGTTTCCGCACTTGCGGAAAGGTTAATTACGGATTAAGTGTGAGAAACAAACTTGTTAACTGGAACGCGGTGGGGATTTGATCTTCGCGGCACAAATCTTGCGAATTTGCTCTGCTTGTTTTGGAGCATCTGCCGAGCCCAGCTAGTTGGCTGATTTCAATACGTTTCGCTTCAGTTTTGGCTTGCGCCTAAGATGCTCAGCATGTTAGAAAATGGGTCGCGACACGCGGTCTTATCAGTTTCTTTCCTACTGAGTTGCTAAAAACAAATTGCTCTCAAAAGTACTCGGTTTATGGTCTGCGCTGATGCGCAGCGATTTCCAACTTCATTGATTGACTAAGGAGTTTCCTAAATGTCGAAGATTCTAAGGTTTTCGTTCGCCGCATGGTTGGTACTCGCCTTGTCCGCGGTCAGTTTTGGCCAGGGAACTGTTACTGGCGCAATTGGCGGCGTAGTGACGAACCCAAACAAGGAAGTCGTACCCGGCGCTTCCGTCATGGTAAAAAATACCGGCACAAATAAAGAAGATACTGTTACTACCGACGATCAGGGGCGGTTCCGAATTGCGAATCTCGAACCTGGCACCTACTCAGTCACCGTTAACGCGAGCGGGTTCAGCGCCTACACGCAGGAAAAGGTGATTGTCGAAGTTGGAACCGTAACCCCGATCAACGCTGATTTATCGGTGGGTCCGGTACAGGGAGGCACAGTCGAGATTACGAGTGAAGCTCCGGTAATAAATACCCAACAGCAGGATTTTGCGAACAACGTAAATCAAACCCAGATCAATAATCTGCCCATCAATGGTTCACGCTGGTCGAATTTTGCTTTGCTGAATCCCGGCACGGTACCTGATGGCAACTTCGGTTTGATCAGCTTTCGCGGTATCTCAGGGTTGCTCAACAACAGCACCATCGACGGCGGCGACAACAATCAGGCGTTCTTTTCAGAAGAAAAAGGGCGCACGCGTCTGAGCTATACCGTGAGCCAGTCGGCGGTTCGCGAGTTTCAGGTCAACACTTCGAACTACTCTGCCGAGTACGGGCGCGCCGCCGGCGGCGTGGTTAATGCTGTTACCAAGAGCGGCACGAACGAGTTCCATGGCTCCGCTGATTACTATCAACGAAACAACAAGTGGGGCGCGCGCAATCCTCTGGGGTTCCGTTCGACCTTTGCCAACGGGGTTAGCACCCTTTCACCCTTCAAACCCGTGGATGTTCGGCACACGATCCGCGCCACCGTCGGCGGTCCGATCAAGAAAGATAAGTTGTTCTTCTTCTTCAGTTTTGACGAACAGCGACGCAATTTCCCCGGACTGGGTATCTTCAGTTCCAATGACTTCCTGACTACAGTAAACAAGTGCACGTCGGCTACCGATCCAACTGGTGGGCCGCGCGGCGTTCCCTGCACGGCAACGCTTTTTGGCCAGTCGTTAAAAAAGGCCAGCACTAACCTCTCGGACACACAGATCAATTCTGCGCTGTCGTTTCTGACAAGCCTGACCGGCCCGGTGCCACGCAAGGGTAACCAGCGCATCTTCCTGCCGAAGATCGACTGGCGGATTAACTCAGACCATACCTTCACCGGCAGCTACAATCGTCTGCGCTGGCAATCTCCCGCCGGCATTCAAACTCAACCGACCAACACATTGGGCACGAGGAGTTTTGGTGACGATTTTGTTGACACCGACACGGTGAATCTCAGGTTGTCATCAACGTTTGGCGCAGATATGGTAAACGAGTTGCGCTATCAGTGGGGACGTGACAACGAGTTTGAGTTTAGTCAGCCACCGCTTCCGGGCGAGCCGTTAACTGCACCGGCTTATCCCGGTGTGACAACGGCAGGCACTCGATCGCCCGACGTATTCATCACGGGTGGCATCGAATTTGGCACGCCAACTTTTCTCGAACGCACGAAGTTCCCATTTGAGACTCGCAAACAAATAGCCGATACCGTCACCTTGACCGCGGGTAACCACACAATCAAGTGGGGTGGCGACTTCAATAACGTCAAGGATGTTCAGGACAACTTGCGCAACTACGCAGGTGCCTATTCTTACAGCAACATCAATGACTTCATCATCGACTACGTGAACTTCAGCACCACCGGCGGTCTGGGAGCGTCAGTGGCTTGCTCGACGAGCACGAGATTACGTGGCAAATGCTACACCAGTAACTTCAATCAGGGATTTGGCCCCACCGAGTTTCAGTTTACGACCAACGACATCAACGTTTTCATGCAGGACGAATGGAGATATACCCCTCGTCTGACGGTGAACCTTGGTGTCCGCTATGAGTATGAGCGATTGCCAAAACCGTTCTTGCCTTCGGCTGTGCCACAGACCAATAATTTCCCGAAAGACAAGAACAACATTGGACCCCGCATCGGCTTTGCCTGGGATATGACCGGTGACAGCAAGAATTCGCTCCGTGGCGGCTATGGTATTTATTACGGGCGCATAATCAACTCCACAATTCTGAACGCGCTCACGAATACAGGCAATCCCGGCGGCCAGCTCCAAAGCTCCACATCACAGGCGGCGGGTCCGGTATTCCCGAACGTGCTGCCCTCGGCACCTGCCGGCGCGACAGGAATTCAGTTTTTCCAACGTCATTTTCAGGCTCCCTTAATTCATCAGATGGACCTCGTGTACGAGCGGGAGATTGCTCGCAACACTGTTATTTCCGGTTCTTTGCTGATGAGCTTCGGGCGTAATCTCCCGACTTTCGTAGATACAAATCTGGCGCAGCCGCGGACAGCTCCGTTCAACGTAGTTTCCGGAGCCAACACATTTACGGTTAATCCGACCTACACAATCACCAATGGTCCGTTCGCCGGGCAAACCTACTCCATACCCCTGTTCACCGGCAGCCGTCCGATCTCGGCCTTTGCCCAGATGACGGAGATCCGTAGTACCGTGTCGAGCAGGTATTACGGCTTCGTGGCCCAACTCAATCGGAGACTTACAGATGGCCTTCAGTTCCAGGTCAATTACACACGTTCCCGATCGCATGACACTGGACAGGGCTCCCAAACCTTTACGGCCAACAATATTCCTTTCAATGCCTTTCAGCCGTTAGAAGAAGAAGGTATCTCGAACTTTGATATCCCCAACAAGTTCTCAGTGAACGCCGTTTACTCGCCACACTTCAATGTCAGCGGCGGCGCGGGCAGTGTTCTTAACGGCTGGCAGTTGTCACCGATCGTGACTGCCTATTCGGGCGTGCCCTTTACCCCAACGATCTCAGGCAGTTTCCCCACGGCCTGTTCGAATACAGCGGCCCCGACTCCATGCACGAGCGTTGGCGGCGTGGTGGTCAGTGGTCCCACTGTCTCCACGCAGGGCGGTGGCCAGAATGGTTCAGGCGGATCCACTCGCTTCGCGTTGGTCCCGCGTAATTCCTACCGCTTACCTAAGATCGTGAATTTCGATATGAGACTTTCGCGCCGGTTCAAGTTCAACGAGTCAACAGCTCTGGAAGTGTTGGCCGAAGGCTTTAACCTCTTGAATCGAACTCAGGTTACCGGTATCAATTCGGCGCTCTACGCCGCTGGCGGAACCTACCAGGCCCCGACACTTACCCTGACGTCGAATTTTGGCACCACCAGTGCGGCGGGCGGAACGCTGTTCCGCGAACGTCAGATTCAACTGGGCGTCCGCTTCCAGTTCTAAGGCAGACTTAGCGCTTTGACCGGGCCTATCGGGTGCGTCCTCATCGGGGGCGCACCCGATTTGCTTTCACTCACTCCTGCCTGTGCCCGGCCAGGCCTCGGTTTGGGAGCATATTTCTCAAACAGAATGCCCATCCGGAAATAATTCTTCTGGCGCAGCGCCGTCGGGATTTGGTAGGATATCTTTGCCTGCCAAGTGGTCTTCCAGCCACCAAAGTTCACCATTCCTGGAAATCAAACATGACTTTTCCTGACGCTTTTAATTCCAAGCCTGATGCTGCGCCGTCGCATTCTCCTCAAGACGCCTCCCGTGACATCCTCGACGAGGCGTTTTCGGCCCTTCCTGATGCTCTCTATGTATTTGACCAGGATCGCATTTTGAGCCGGTTTAATAGCGCTGCCGTTGAACTACAGGGTCCGGGTAATCCACCCGCCGAGGGTCTGAGATGCTGCGCAATGTTCTGGCGTGCCGAAGACGCGGACGCTTGCATAGTCGATCGGGCCCTGGAGAGCAAAAGTCCGGTGGAGGTAGAGATGCTGGCCGGTCCGAATAATGACCTGCCGCTACTACTCATCGTTCAGCCAATCCGCGATCACGGCGTCAGCAACGGGGCTATGGTGATTGCGCGGGACATCTCACAACTGCGGCGGGCGGAAGCCGAAGCGCTGGAGCACAAGTCATTCCTCGCGAGCATTGCGGACCGCACCCCCGATGAGATCTACTCGCTTGATCGTGAAGGCCGCATCATCTGGATGAACGAAAGGGCCGAGAGGGACCAACTGCTGATGCTGGAGGGTCGCTATTTCCATGAGTTCATCGCTGAAAATTGCCGCGATCTCACCGATGACAATATTAAGCGCACACTCGCCGGCGACGAGACTCAATTTGAAGTACGCGCGGTCCGCACCGATGGCACAGCGCGTCACGTCGAAGCCCAGACCTCACCTCTCTGGAAAGACGGTAACGTCTCGGGAGTACTGGTATTTCTGCGCGACGTCACCGAACGTAAACGGGCACAGGAGCTGATGGCGCAATCGGACAAGCTCCGGGCGGTCGGCGAACTCGCCGCCGGCGTTGCTCACAATTTGAATAACTCGCTGACTGTGATCCAGGGCCGAGCCCAACTCCTGCTGATGCGAGGCATGGACGAGCCGACGACAAAGAGTCTGAAGGTCATTACCAATGCGGTAGAAGAGGGTGCTAAAACGCTGCGCCGGATCCTGGAATTTGCGCGCCGCGAGACGGTCCAGGAGTTTGAGCCCGTCGAACTGGGCGAACTGATTACTTCCAGCATCGAAGTTGCACGCCCCAAATGGCAAAGCAAGCTCGCCAGAGAGAATGGGGTGGAAATTAAGGTGCAAATAGACAATCATGGTCCCGTCTATGTGCTGGGCGAGATTGCCGAACTTCGTGAGGTCGTATTGAATCTGATTTTTAATGCAGTAGACGCCATGCCCGCGGGGGGAACCATGGAAGTCGGGTCCCGCGCCGAACTCGAAAGTGGCTGCTTCTGGGTGGCGGATTCAGGTTGTGGCATGCCGCCTGAAAACCTGGCGCGTATTTTTGAGCCTTTTTACACCACCAAGGGCAAAAAAGGGACCGGCCTCGGGTTATCTGCATCACATGGAATCATCTCGCGTCACAATGGACAGATCATGGTGGTCAGCGAACCAAACGAAGGAACCCGGTTTGAAGTCCGGTTACCCCTATGTGAAGACGATTCGAGATTTATCAAAGAACCAAAGGGAGCAGGCACTCCAGATAAAGTCATTCTCGCCTCGTGACCTCCGGATGTGTCCGCTGATCAGGCACTCGGCCCGTCAATAGCCATACAGTATCAAACCCTTTTCCCGGCCATTACCTCTGAAAACTGCAGTTTTTCGCCGGGAACGTCACTTGCAATTACCTCTTTGAAGAACTGTTCAAGGTTGATAGTTGACCTATTTCAAAAGGAGGTTCGACATGGGTTTACCTAACAAGGATGAAATAAAGGGTAAGTTTGATCAGGTCAAGGGTGATGTGAAAGAGAAGGCCGGCCAGGCTTTCAATAATCCCGAGCTCGAGAACGAGGGAGCGGCCGACCGCGCGGGCGGCGAACTTCGAGAGGGATTTGGGACCGCCAGGCGCAAAGTTGGCGAAACAATTGAAGACATTGGTGAAGCCGTAGGGAAATAGCCTCGTTGAACTAAAAAAGTCTGCGTTAGGCCTGGTAATTGGGCCCAACGCAGTCTTTTCTTTTAATGTGAAGCGGCGCCAGGTTCACCCTACAGACTCAAGAGATAGCGAGCGGCGCCAGTGATTTTGCAGCGCTGCGTTACTCTGCGCGCACGTATTGAGCCCCGACATCCTCTAATAGTTGCTCGAGATTCTCGACCTCTTCTTCAGTCTTGGCTTCGACCCCAAGTAGTATGCCTCCGCCACGAATCCCTGTGTCGTAGACTTTCGCACGGTGTTCGGGAATACCTGCCCCAATCAGACCACCAATGAGGCCCCCCGTGGCGCCGCCAGCGCCGGCGCCGGCCAAAGCAGCCGCGATCGGACCCGCAATCACGAGGTTTAGGCCGGGCAGAAACAGCGTCGTACCTACCGCCACGACTGCCGCCAGCACGGCGCCGACCGCGCCGCCCAATGCGCCGCCAATGCCTGCGCCATCGACCGCATGAGTCCTGGTTTGCAGAGCAAATTCCTTTGATCGTGTCGCATCAGACATCAGGACGCTGATGTCATTGCGGGAGTAGCCGCGCTTGACGATTGCATCGACAGCAGATTCAGCGGCTGTGCGGTTGGTAAAAAGCCCGGTAATGAGTTTGGTTTTTGACATAGAAACTTCTCCTCGGTCGTTGCGAATGTGTTCAGGAACACACTTGTTGTCGCAACAGGCATGCCGTTTTGTTTTGAACGCTTATTATTGCCGCAATGAAGGCAGGCGCATCGGTAAGCAAACACAGCTCGGCTGAGCTGTTTTGGTTTAGTACGTGGAAGGAAGCGCAGCCACAATTAGTCCATTGAGATGTTGACGAAGTAAGGGTAGAGTTATGACTCACACGCACCGTAGTGCGTGGCTCGGTTGCTATAAACTGCAACTAACATTACGTCCAGCCACACGCTTTGAAAATACTTCAGCTTTCTTCTGCACAGTCTTTTGGCGGCGGCGAACGACACCTGGCCGATCTCGCGAATGCCCTGACCCTCCGCGGACACGAAGTCCATGTGGCTTTGAGGCCCGAATCTCCGCTGCTTAAGGAACTGCCTGCCCTGCGTCGGGAAAATATTTTCGTTTTGCCTTTACGCAATGCCCTCGACATCAGCAGCGCACGCAGGCTCGCACGGTACCTCCGCGAGCATCAAATTGAAATAGTACACGCACACCTTGGGCGCGATTATCCCCTGGCATCTTATGCAACCCGCCGCCAGCCTTGCGCTAAACTGATCATCACGCGCCACGTTCTCTTTCCTCTTAATCGCCTCCATTCCATAACTTTGTCCAACGTCGCCCGGACGATCGCGGTCTCCCCGGCGGTCAAACGCAGTTTAGAGGGTTTGCTGCCGCCTGAACGGATCGTAGTGGTTCCCAATGGCATTGACCTGCGAAGGTTTGCGACCCCGGCGTCTAATGCCGGACCGAATGAATTTCGTCAAGCATGGAACATCCGAGCAGATGAACCATTGATTGGCACTGTGGGTGAGATTAATGCACTCAAGGGGCACGAAGAATTTCTGGCAGCCGCCGCCGTTGTCTTGCGCCGCTTTCCCAGAGCCCAATTCCTCATTGCCGGAGTCGACGCTTCGCCGAATGGACATAAGCTGGAAGCACTAAAAGGCCTTATCGCGGAAATGAAATTGCAAGACTCGGCTCGTATCGTGGGCTGGGTTGACGACCTTGCTTCTTTCTACCGCGCCCTGGATATTTTTGTATCTGCCTCGCATACCGAATCGTTTGGGCTGGCGATTGCTGAGGCCATGGCCAGCGCGGTGCCCGTCGTGGCAACGGCGACAGAAGGCGCAAGGGAAATCATTACTGATGAGGAAACAGGCTTGCTGGTGCCGTTAAAGGCAGTCGATCAAATTGCAGCAGCAGTGATTAGTCTGCTTGCAGACGAGAGCAAGAGACGTCGAGTGGGGGAGGCAGGTCGCTCAAGAATTAAGCAGCAGTTCAGCCTCGAGCGGATGATTGCGGATACGGAGAAGCTTTACCAGGCCATATTAACGGACTAAGGAAGAGTCAGGTCGATCTTCGCCGCGAGGATAAAATCACTTTCCGTCAGCCCGTCGATCTTGTGCGTCCAAATCGAGATCTCGCAATAGCCCCAGCCAAAACGCAGGTCTGGATGGTGTCCCTGACTCTCCGCAAGTTCGCCCACGCGATTAACAAAAGCAAGCGCTGCGCGAAAGTCTTCGAATTTGTAAGTCTTCTTCAGATGATGCGCGGAGATGACTTCCCACCCATTCAGTTCTGACAGCAGTTCTGCAATCTTTTCATCTTGCAAGGGAGGTACTCCGCCCCGACAGGGAACACAATCGCGAGTGGCCAGATCTGACATTTCAATCCCCCTCAGACGTAAAGCCGCTTGCCGGCCATCGTGCCTGCAGACAACAAATTAAAGGTATATCGAACCTTAAGCCTTCTTTAGCAGCGCAATCTGCCCGGCGTGATAAAGGTTGTGTTGGACGACGCCATGAAGCGTGCCGTAGATCGATGTCATTCCTTCAAGAATCGGTTGATCGAGACTTGAATTATCTAAGCGACCAATCGCTTCGGTAAGCTCACGGTGATTATTTTGCAACAATTCCAGTGTTTTCGCCCAGGCATCGTCGCTGGTGTCCGTGACGGGCGGGAAATTCTCTTCGTCGGAAAGGTCCGCCCGATCGCCATTAAGCCTGCGCGTTGCCGCCCCATTCCAGGCTGCGATGTGCAGGACAAGTTCCCAGATGCTATGAGCCCCAGCAATTGGCCGGGCAAACGCTCGAGCTGCATCGACATCGTTAAGCAATTCCGTCACCGATGGTCCATGCCATGCCGGCCCAGCGAATGACCGAGCTAATTGCTCCTGAATTCTTGTAAGTTCGTGTTCCATTTCCCGATTTCTCCGAACTAATCTTCAACCGGTTCGTCCTCCAACTCGGCTCTAATCCCCGCGCATTCGGCAAAGATGACAGCAAGTGGCGTGGGTAAAGCCATGTTTCCCATTTGAGTTAGATCGAATCCGCGCTGCAAAGCGGCGCTGCGAAACTCAGCCTCCAGAGCAACCAACCTCTCCCGTAGCTTTTGTTTCCGCCCCACCGCCTTTACTTCCAGGTCTGACATGCAAACACATTGTAACGCACGAGCTGTAGTCGGCTTAACGACGAGACTTGCTAAGAGATTACCGAACCGGATAGTCTTAACCATCACGCTTTGCATTTCAATATTTAAGTGGGAACGGTTGCGCCAACGAGGCTTGAGAAACGGTACCCGCTTTAAGTTTCAAGAGGAGTTTGTGGAGTGGCCAACATCCGTCCTTTTAGCGCCTTGCGACCCCCCGCTGCGCGGGCTAAAGATGTCGCCAGCGTCCCTTATGACGTCGTCAACACGGCTGAAGCGCGGGCGCTTGCTGCGGGTAATCCACTGAGTTTTTTGCATGTCTCGCGGCCAGAGATCGATCTGCCTGAAGGAACCGATCTTTACAGCGACAGGGTATACCGGCGCGCTGCGGAAAACTTTGAGAAGTTACGTGCGCAGTGTCCGTTGGAAACTGAAAGTTCCCCGGCCATCTATGTTTACCGGCTGATAATGGGCAACCACGAGCAGATCGGCGTCGTTGCCTGTTGCTCGGTTGATGAATACGATAAGGATCTGATCAAGAAACATGAACGGACCCGCCGCGATAAGGAGGATGATCGCACGCATCACATGCTGGTGCTGCGAGCGCAAACAGGTCCGGTGTTTCTCACCTATCGAGCGCGTCGCGATATCGATGCGATGGTAATGGAAACAACCATGATGCCGGCGCTCTACGATTTCACCGCGGACGATGGCATTCAGCACACCATCTGGCGCGCGCCCGATCTGGTCCGGTATGTAGAGGCTTTCCGCGAGGTGCCCCTGCTGTATATCGCCGATGGTCACCACCGAGCCGCCAGCGCCAGTCGTGCTCGCGCTGAGATGAGAGAGCAAAGCTTTGCCTACACTGGTGACGAAGACTACAACTTCTTTCTTGCGGTAATCTTTCCTGACGAACAACTTCAGATTCTGCCCTACAACCGCATCGTCAAAGAGCTTAACGGTCTTGCCAGGGAAGAGTTTCTGGAGCAAGTACGAAATGCCTTCGTAGTTACTGAGGCTGCCGTCGCCGCGCCCAGCGAGCCGAAAAGATGGAGCATGTACCTGGACGGTCGCTGGTATGGTTTAGCCTTGCCGGCTGATACTCCGCCCCCGTCTGGAGTGGTTGATTCTCTCGATGTAAGCCTGCTGCAGGAGCGCTTGCTGGATCCGATCCTGGGAATCAAAGACGTGCGGACGGACAAGCGCATCGACTTTGTCGGTGGCATTCGCGGCACGGATGAGTTGGAGCGACTGGTCAACGAGGGCCGGGCGGCGGTGGCCTTTGCACTATACCCAACTACAGTCGAGGATCTGCTGAAAGTTGCCGACGCCGGGGAAATAATGCCGCCCAAGTCGACCTGGTTTGAACCCAAGCTCCGTGATGGCTTGTTGATTCATTTGATCTGAAGATAGCAGGCGCCCACAGCGTGTTAATCGCATCTGGGATCGTACTTTTTACTTTGGACTGATATCGGTATAGATTCCGAGTGACTAAAGACAATAACCAGTGACCCCCGACCAAGACTATGCTGGTACTAATCGCTGACAAATTCGAACAGTCCGGGCGCGATGGCCTGGAGGCCATTGGCTGCGAAATCAGCTTTCAGCCTGATCTAAAGGACGAAGCGCTCGTTGCAGCTGTGCGGGCGAGTAAGCCCGACGTTCTGGTAGTGCGCGGCACCAAAGTTACAGAACCTATGCTGGACGCTGGTCCCGTCAAGCTCGTGGTGCGAGCCGGTGCCGGTTACAACACCATCGATGTGGCCGCCGCTTCAAAACGAGGCATCTATGTCTCCAACTGCCCCGGTAAAAACTCAATCGCCGTCGCGGAGCTGGCCTTTGCCTTGATCCTGGCTCTTGATCGCCGCATCGTGGATAACGTGATCACCCTGCGGCGCGGCGAGTGGAACAAGAAAGAGTTTTCTAAAGCCCGTGGACTCTACGGTCGCACACTGGGCTTGATCGGAGTTGGCAAGATCGGCCAGGAGATGATTCCGCGCGCGCGCGCTTTTGGCATGCCCGTGGTGGCCTGGAGCCGGAGTTTGACGCCGGAAGCTGCCGCGGCACTGGGTATCGAATATAAAGCGACTCCCGGAGAAGTCGCCGCCGCAGCGGATATTATCAGCGTCCATCTTGCCCTGAACTCTGACACCAAAGCGTCGATTAACGCTGATTTTTTCAATTCCATGCGCCAGGGCGCGTATTTTATTAACACCGCGCGCGGCGAAGTGGTGGACCAGGCAGCGCTTCTGGCTGCCATGAAAGGGCGGGGCATTCGCGCCGGCCTGGATGTTTATGCAGGAGAACCTACCTCCAGTACGGCTGAGTTCGGTGACGCGATTGCCAGGGAAGAAGGTCTCTACGGCACGCATCACATTGGCGCCTCTACTGACCAGGCGCAGGAGGCTATTGCGGCCGAGACCGTTCGCATCATTCGACAGTTCAAGGAGACGGGCCACGTCCCTAATGTGATCAACCTGGCGCGTCGGACACCGGCAACCCATCGGCTGGTTGTGCGGCATCTTGATCGGCCCGGCGTCCTGGCGAATGTCCTCGATGCTATTAAGGCTGAACAAATCAATGTGCAGGAGATGGAGAACATTGTCTTCGAGGGAGCCGCGGCCGCAATCGCGCGGATTAACCTTGACAACGCGCCGTCTGCTGAGACACTCGACCGGCTGGACAGGGAAAACGACGACATCATCGAGCTCAATGTGATCGAAATCAACTAAGCTTCTGGAGTTCAGCAGCTACAATTACATGAATACGACACTTATCACCGGCGCATCCAGTGGAATCGGCGAGGCCTTCGCGCGCAAGCTGGCGGCGCAGGATCGCAACGTCCTGCTGGTCGCACGCTCGGAAGGCAAACTGATTACGCTGTGTAATGAACTGGGAAGGATGAACAACATCCGGGCCCAGCATCTGGCTCTGGATCTGAGCCTGCCGGAATCTCCTGCCCGCTTGTTTGAAGAAGCGCAGGAACGCGGCCTCGTGATTGATTTGCTGATTAACAACGCCGGCTTCGGCGCTTTTGGTGATTTCACCAGTATCGAACTCGAGCGTCATCTGAAGATGATCGACCTGAACATCAAGGCGCTGGTGGAGTTGAGCTATCTTTTTCTCGCGCCCATGCGCGAGCGGCGGCAGGGCGCGATCATTAACGTCGCCTCGACGGCTGCTTTCCAGCCCGTGCCTTTCATGCAAACTTACGCGGCCACCAAAGCCTTTGTGCTTTCATTTTCGGAAGCTTTGTGGGAAGAGAATCGGCCCTTTGGCGTAACTGTCCTGGGGCTCTGCCCCGGAGTTACCGATACCAATTTTTTCGAAGCAGCGCGCGGCGCCAAACCACCGGCCCGAACCTCGCAGACTCCCGAGGAAGTAGTGGACACGGCCATTAGCGGCCTCGCGCGCCGGCAAAGCAGCATCGTCTCCGGGTGGACCAATTTCTTTATGGTCGGTGCTGAGCGATTCGTACCGCGCTCTCTGGTCGTGCGCATGGCCGGGCGCATGATGCGCAGCCAGTACGAACAATAGTTTCTTAGGGGGAACTCATGACCGAACGAATTCATAACTTTAGCGCGGGGCCGGCGATGTTGCCGCTCCCGGTCCTGGAACAGGCTCAACGCGAACTGATTAGCCTCCCCGGCATCGGCATGTCGGTAATGGAGATCAGCCACCGCTCAAAGCCTTTCGACGAGATCATTCACAGCGCCGAAGCCGGCGTGCGCGACCTGCTACAGGTGCCTGAGGGTTATCACATATTGTTCCTGCAGGGCGGCGCCAGCCTTCAGTTCTCGATGTTGGCAATGAACTTTCTGCCCCGGGACGGGAGCGCAGATTATGTGCTTACCGGAAGCTGGGGTAAAAAGGCAGTCAAGGAAGCAAAGAAGTGCGGCAACGTGAATATCGCGGCTACCATGGCCGATGGTGGATTCACGCGGGTACCATCTCAGGATGAATTGACCCTCGATCCGCACGCGGCTTTTGTTCACATCACGACCAATGAAACAATCGAGGGTGTCGAATGGAAAACGGAACCAGGCACCGGCGCAGCACCGCTCGTCGCTGATGCCTCTTCTGACATTCTTTCGCACCCGATTCCGATTGAAAAATATGGTTTTATTTATGCGGGGGCACAAAAGAATATCGGGCCCAGCGGCGTGACTCTGGTTATCGTCCGTGACGACCTGTTGCAAAGAATTCCGGATGGGTTGCACACGATGCTCGACTATCGCACCCATGTCGAGAATAATTCGCTTTACAACACACCCAATACCTGGGGAATCTACATCATCAACCTGGTGTGCCGTTGGCTAACCGACAAAGGCGGTCTCGCAGGCATGCAGCGCGAGAACGAAACGAAAGCCAACCTGCTCTACGACGCGATTGACGCGACTGACTTTTATCGCGGCCACGCCGATCCGGATTCACGCTCAATCATGAACGTCACCTATAGACTTCCTTCCGAAGAACTTGAGAAAAGGTTTTGTGCGGAAGCAACTGCGCAGGGGCTCGATGGTCTAAAGGGACATCGTTCAGTGGGCGGCATTCGCGCATCAATCTACAACGCGTTTCCCCTCGACGGCGTCCGGGCACTGGTTTCGTTCATGGAGGAGTTTGAGCGGAAAAACGGCTAAAAAGGGGCCTTATTTACGCGTCAAGTCGTTTTATACAGTAGCAATTTCAGTCTCGGACTGTGCCCCGCATCACCAACTGGTTGATGGTCTTTCTCCTCTCCTCAACGGAAGACGATTGAGGTTGGGCACCAGCGAACGCTGGCGGCGGCGCTGCCTGTCGTCCTTGAGTCCTTACAATCGGCCTGAAGTGTTATGCTGGTTCTCGATGAGCGCCAGCGAAACAAATACCACTTCCGACCTACAGCTGGCGCTCGACATACCCACTCTGAGCTTTCAAATTGACGAAGCTGACGAGGGCACAAGACTCGACGCTTATCTGGCAGTGCGAATTGAAGGTTGGAGCCGATCGCGCCTGCAAAGGTTGATCGATGACGGCGATGTGCTGGTAAATGCCGCGAAGGTCAGGCCAGCTTACAAACTGAAAGCGAAAGACGAGATAGAAGTAGAGCTCACCGCGCCGATCTCATCTTCGTTCCTGCCGGAAGATATTCCACTCGACATCCTTTATGAAGACGACGACCTGATCGTAGTCAACAAACGGGCCGGTCTGGTAGTCCATCCCGCGGCCGGCAACCAATCCGGCACGCTTGCTAATGCGCTTGCTTTTCATTTTGATCGGCTTTCAACAAAGGGCGGGGCAATTCGTCCGGGCCTGGTGCACCGGCTGGATAAGGACACCTCCGGACTGCTGGTAGTCGCCAAGAACGAAACAGCTCACGAAAAACTCGCCGATCAATTTCGTGCCCGCGAGATCTTTAAGTCCTACCTCGCACTCGTTCATGGAGTTGTCAGCGAAGATTCCGGAGTAATAGACGAGCCGCTGGCCCGGGATCCGCGCAATCGTACGCGCATGGCCGTAGTACGCGGTGGCCGCCCGGCTTTGTCGCTCTATCGAGTGCGACGCCGGTACAATCGTTTCAGCCTTTTGGATGTCGAGATTAAAACTGGCCGCACACATCAGATTCGCGTCCATCTCGCCTGGTTGAAGCACCCGGTGGTCAGCGACGAAGTTTACGGCGGCGGACGGGACAAGACGGTACAAAATCCTAGGCTGCGGGCAGCCATTCGCAAACTAGGCCGCCAATTTCTGCATGCAGAGCAATTGGCATTTCGGCACCCGGGCAGCGACCAGCTCGTGCGTTTCTCTGCGCCCTTACCAGATGACCTAACTGCATTTTTGAGCGTATTAGAGTCAGCCGAAAGTTGAGCTCAGTCACAGGGCGAGGTATCCGCGCAGGAGCAAAGAGTCTCGTTGATAAACCATTTGGCCCCGTTTGTTCGACCGCACAATGTATGTTTTTATAAGGACCTGGAATCTGGCTCGTTTGGGTTTGAGATTGGGGGAACAAGGGGCAACAGCGGCTCCGCTCGCCGCATCGAACTGACGCTTCCCTGGCAAGAGCGAAGCGTCTCCATAATCACCTCTTTGGACTATTATGACTTCGTTATTAACTCGCAGTTGGTTCGTTATTATAGTGCTCATCAGTGTCGGCTTGAGTGCCGGCAGGGCCCAGCAGCCGAGAGCCAAAGCCAGTGCTACGCCGGCACCCGAGCAGGAGCCGTCCGAAGTGACCTTTATCAGGCGCGTGCGCTTGCCGATTACCGTCGTCGATAAGAAAGGCCTGTTTGTTTCGGGATTGAAGAAAGAAGATTTTCTGGTGCTGGAAGATAAGGTTCCACAGCAAATTGAAACCTTCTCTGATGATATCGGCCGGGAGTTACCGCTATACGTTGGCGTTCTCATGGATACGTCGCCGTCCACGGCCGGCAAGCTGAAGTTTGAACAGGAATCGGCGATGAATTTTATTCAAACCGTCGTTCGCCCACGAAAGGATCGCGTTTTCTTTGCCACCTTCGATGATCAGATAAATCTGCGCCAGGATTTCACTGACAGGCTCGACCTGCTCGATAAAGCGGTAAACAGCGTCAAGCAGGTAGGCAAACAGACGGCTCTGTTCGACGCCGTGTGGCAATTCTGCGACGAGAAAATGAGGTCGGTTGCCGGCCGGCGCGTGTTCGTGGTGATTACCGACGGCGAAGACACCTATAGCCGCGCGGATCTGCGCGACGCCATTGAAATCGCGCAGCGTACGGAAACCACTGTGTTTACAATTTCCACCAAGGCAGGGTTTTCCAGTGCGGTTCCTGGAGTCGAAATGGGAGAGATCAAAGATGCTAAAGATCGCGATCTCGTGAAGCTGGCCGAGGAGACGGGTGGCACCGCTTTTTTTACCGGCGATATGCTTTCTCTTGAGCGTTCCTTCACCAAAATTGCGAAGGAACTGCGCGCCCAATACCTGGTCACTTATCGGCCGACCAATGATCGTTATGACGGTAGCTACAGGCGTATTGATGTCAAGCTCAGCAGCGGTCGCGGCGAGGCAAAAATAAGGACCAAACGAGGTTACAAAGCAATCGTCGATACCGTGAAGCCATAATTCGCAACATGCTCAAATTTAATGGTCAATAGGAAGTAAATGTTTTCTCCAGGATTTATTGCCCGCGCGCTGCGGCTCGCACCTTTTTTGATCTTGCTTACTGGCGGGCCGCTCTGGCTCACTCGAGCTCAGGGTGATCCTTCAGGTCAGGAAAAGACACGCCCTCGCACGGCTAACGATGCGCCAACACAACCGTCGCCGTCACCAAAGCCGAAGAACAAAGACGAAGAAGTTCTCAGTGGGGACGACGTTATCCGCACAGAAACCAACCTGACTAATATCTTCTTTACCGCCGAAGACAAGAACAAGAGATACATTTCAACCCTGAGCCAGGATGACATACGCATCTTCGAAGATGGGCAACTGCAGCAGGTGTTCACTTTTCAGAAGAACACGGATTTGCCGCTCTCGCTGGCTATCCTGATTGACACCAGTCGCTCCGAAGAACGGACCTTGCCCGATGAAAAGTCCGCGGCCCGCGATTTTCTGGAGGTAGTGCTTCGTCCCAACCGAGATGAAGCAGCCATCGTTTCTTTCACCGGCGAGGTCACGCTGGAGCAGGGATTCACCGGTAGCCTGGACCGCTTGCGACGGGCAATCGATCGCGTTGAGTTTGTGCCCCCATCCGGCTATATCGGTGGCGGTATAGTCGTGCGGACTCCTCCGACTCCGCCGATCTCGGGCACAAATCAAATGATGGCTGGTTCCACTGCCATCTGGGACGCGGTCTGGGCCACCTCAAACGAGCTGTTAATGGACTCGGCTGAGCACACGCGGCGCGCGATCATCCTGCTTACCGATGGTGACGACACGACCAGTCAGGTGAAGATGCCGGAGGCGATTGAACAAGCTCAGAAGGCAGACGCACTGATTTATTCAATCGGAATCGGCGACCGTTATACCTTCGGCGTTAACGAGGGCGTTCTTCGCAAAGTATCAGACAAAACGGGTGGTCGGGCCTACTTTCCCCGTAACGAGCGAGAACTGCAAGAGGCCTTTGCGCAAATCCAGCGCGACCTTCGAGAGCGCTACCTGGTAGCTTATTCACCAACAAATCCCGCGCGTGACGGCTCCTATCGGAAAATCCAAATTGAAATTGTTCGGCCGGATTTGCAGAAGGAACTGAGACTTAACTACCGTCAGGGATACTTTGCCAGGGCCCCTGAAGCAGGGCCCAAGACTCCTGGCAAGCGACCCTAACCCTCCACTTTACTGGGAAAACCTCGTGACAAATCTGTGTCAACGTTGTTATACTTCTTTCGTCTTGACCGGTTCCCGGTCCATTTTCAGGTAATCTGAGTATCCGCAACGCGGTCGGCCCTCAAGCCGGCTCTGAGAAACCCCACTCGGGGGGTTCTTACTGCATCCTTCAGTTCAACCCGCAGACGACTCTGGAAAAGATGAAATCAGGCTCCAATGAGCGCGGATCTGTGGTGGTCGTTGACGACGAGCCACTGAAACGTGATCTGCTAATCGAACTGTTACAGGAGGAGGGATATGAGGTCACCTTCGCCTGCGACGGTCAGCGCGGGTGGGAGTTGATTCGTGCCAGCGAGCCGGACGTGGTAGTAAGTGACGTGGTAATGCCGGGAATGAGTGGTATCGAACTCTGCCGGCTATTGAAGCAGGATCCGCGGACACTCCACATTCCCGTGCTGCTGGTTAGCGGAATCCGTCAGGCAGAGGAACATTCCCTGGAAGGTCTAACTGCCGGCGCTGATGACTATTTGGATGTTCCTTTTCGTCATGAAGAATTCCTGGCTAAGGTAGCTCGTCTGACAGAACGTCATCGCGTCGAAAAACACTACCGGGACATCTTCGAACAGGCTCCCGATATTATCTACACGCGTGATATGGCGGGCTACATTACCAGTATCAACGCGGCAGGCGCGCGCTTTTTTGGCCGGAGTGCAACCGCGCTGGTCGGGGCCCATTTGAGTGAGTTGCTGGGATCTGATCTGGCTACTGAACTCATCGACCTGGCCGCGGGCTGGACTTCCGGAACTCCGCTGCGTTCAGTCTACCAAGTCAAAGGTGGCGAGGGAGAATTAAGAGACCTCGAGAGTCTGGTGACCGTGAAACACGACGGAAACAGGGCCAGCGAAGTACGGGCCGTCGTCCGTGATGTGACCGAGCAGAAAGCTACTGAGCGTGAACTCAAAGAAAGCGAGGAACGCTATCGCCGGCTGGTCGAGCTTTCCCCGGAGGCAATAATCGTCCATCGTCGAGGCAAGTTAGTTTACGTAAATCCGGCGGCACTACAATTATGGGGAGCGTCGTGTTCCGAGGACTTGCTCGGCAAATCGATCTTTGAGTTGATCCATGAAGACTCTCGGGTACTGGCTGAGAATTGCGCACGGCGCATCGAGACGGAACTGATCCCTGCGCCTCCCAGCGAACAAAAGTTCTTAACGCTTGATGGCCGGACCATTGACGTGCAGGTGCGGGGCATGCCCTTCGATTTCAACGGCGAGCCGGCAGTGCAAGCGGTAATCTCAGACATAACAAGCCGCAAGCGTGCGGAAGAAGCGCTCCTGAGCAGCGAAGATGGATTCCGCGAGTTGTGTGAGAACGCCAACGATATCATCTATACCCATGACCTCGCCGGGACCTTCACCTCCCTCAACCGGGCAGGAGAACGAATTACGGGGTACACCCGCGAGGAAGCCCTCGCCATGAAGATCAGCGACGTACTCGCCCCCGAGTATTTGCCCCTGGCCCGCCAGATGATTATGCAAAAGGAAATGGGGCGGGCGCCGACGGTTTACGAACTGGAAATTATCACCAAGCAGGGTACTCGCGTGCGCCTGGAGGTGAGCACCAGAATCATTTTCAAGCACCACAAGGCCGTGTCGATCCAGGGGATCGCGCGCGATCTCACCGATCGCAAGCGCTCCGAAGAAGCCCTGCGAGAAAGCCAGGAGTTCTTCAACCGATTCATGAACAACAGCCCAGCGGTGGCGGTCATGAAAGACGAGGAAGGACGCTACGTGTACGTCAACGAACCCTTTGAACGGATCTTTGGCAAGAAACTGACTTTTCTTCGCGGCAAAACAAGTTTTGATTGGTTGCCGGAGAGCATCGCCAGATCGACCCATGAAAATGACATGGAAGTGCTGCGCAGCCAGCGCTCCCAGGAGCTGGTAGAAACAACACCTGCTGCCGATGGGACCGTTGGTGACTGGCTGGTCTTCAAGTTCCCCATGTCCGACAGGGCCGGCCGGCGATTTGTAGCCGGAGTTGGCGTCGATATAACCGAACGGCGACGAGCTCAGGAAGCTTTAACACAACAGGCCGAGCGTGAAGCGGTAACTCACCGCATCTCGCAGGCAGTGCGATCGTCGCTCGACAGCTCGGAAATATTCAGTACGGCGGTAAGAGAATTAGGATCGCTTCTCAATGTCGATCGCTGCTCGCTGTTTATGAGGGACATCAGACGGAACCGTGCAGTCAATGTTGCGGAATATCATGTCGAAAGCGTAGCGCCGGCCGGCAAAGACTTTGAGCTCCCACCGTTCCAGCGCTTGATCGATGCGCTGGACAAAGACGGCGTGCTCGCCTTTGAAGATGCCGCGCATGACAGCCGGATCGCGGACCTGTACCACCAACTCCTCAGCAAAGCCAATGTAAAATCGATCATGTATGTGGCAATTCGGGTAGGTGACGAAGTGCCCGCTGCTTTCGTGCTTTCTACCACGCGAGATTCACGGCAATGGTCTAACGCTGACATGACGGTCGCCAGGGCGGTCGCCGATCAGACAGGGATAGCAATCCGCCAGTCCCAGCTCTACCAGAAGGCGGATGCCACATCAGTGCGCGAGGCGCTGGCCAACCGGTTAAGTTTGGCAATTCGCGCGTCGTTAAGCCTGCCGGAAGTCCTGCGCACTGCAACTCACGAACTGGGGCGCGCACTCGCAGCATCGCGGGTCTACTTACATCTCTACGACCCAAAGAATCCAGTATCACCGGCCCAACATCACTATCTTTCTCAGAATTCCCAAAGCCTCAGACGTATCGAACTAAGTTATGACGATCCGATCGGTTTAAGGTTGAGAAGCGAACTCAATCCGATAGTCATTAACGATGCCCTGGCGCCACACGAGGGGTCATTGGAGTTCCGTGAGCACGTACTCCGGCAGGCAGAAGAGTTGAACCTGCGCGCCACAGTCTATTACCCGCTGGTGGTCAATGGTGTTTTCCGCGGTGCGTTATGCATCAATCAGAAGGACCGTCCGCGCTATTGGAGCGAGGACGAATTGGCCTTGGTCGAATCGGTGGCGGCCCAGTTGGCCACCGGTATTGCCCAGGCTGAGTTGTTCGAAATGGTCGCCCGGGCCAAGCAGGAGTGGGAGACCACCTTTGACGCCATGTCAGACGGCATTTTTATCTTTGACCGGGAAGGTGTTCTGAAACGCGTGAACCAGGCCGGCGCCGGCATGGAAAATACCGATCCTCAGGAATTGCTCGGACGCCGTTGCTGCACGATTTTGCGGACCAGCGGCGAAGCCGAGTCTTGCGTGGTTGAAAAGGCTTTGGCTGACGGCGGGAGTGTGACTATCGAGATAACACCTGAACGATTGAATCGGCCGCTACTGGTCACTGTCGAGGGTGTGCTTGATAAGACTGGCCAAGCGAGCGCAGTCGTGTGTACCGCCCGTGACTTATCTGAACTGCGCAAGGTCGAAGCAGTAGCCCGCGAACATCAAGCCCTCTTAACTAATATCCTCGAAAGTGCGCGCGAGTCGATCTATGCGGTCGATACTCAGGGGCATTTCAAGTGGTGCAACAGTGCGACGCTGCAGGGACTTGGTTACCGGCGAGAAGATTTTATTGGCCGGCATTTGTTGGAGATGGTCTATGAAGCTGATCGCGACCTGGTCAGCGAGCAGCTGGACGGCGCTCTCAACGGTGCGCCACAGACATGCGAGTTCCGATACTATGCCCACAATGGAAAGCTGCGCTATACGCGCGTCAACCAATCGCCGCTGGTAGTTGACGGCCGCTCGACTGGTGTGCTTGGTATCGCGCGCGACATAACCGAGCAGAAGGAAGAGCGCGAGCGAGCCGCGCGGGCGGACAAGCTGCGGGCGCTGGGCCAGTTGGCCTCGGGCGTAGCTCACGATTTCAACAACTCGCTGGCGGCGATCCTGGGCCGGGCCCAGCTGTTACACCGGCAGACCAAAGATCCGGCCCTGGTGCGAAATGTAGAGATTATCCAGACTGCCGCTCAGGATGCCGCGGCTACGGTGCGTCGCATACAGACCTTTGCGCGCAAATCATCTGCGAAGGAATTCGAGTATGTCGATGTTCGCAGTCTGCTGGATGACGCGATCGAGATTACCCGCACGCGTTGGTACAACGAGGCGCGACTGCGTGGGCTCAACTACGAGGTAAAGCTCACGTCGGAAAGCGATTTGCCCACTAATGGCAGCGCGTCGGAGTTGCGCGAGGTGTTTGTTAATTTGATCGTGAACGCCGTCGATGCTATGCCGCAGGGTGGCCGCCTGGCCATCAACTGCGTCCGCCGAAACGATCGTTTGACTCTGTACTTTACGGATAACGGCGGCGGTATGTCCGAGGACGTCCGCGAAAAGGTTTTCGAGCCGTTCTTCTCGACCAAGGGCGCCCACGGCACGGGTTTAGGGTTGTCCGTGAGCTATAGCATTATCGAAAGACACGGGGGGTCGATCAAGGTCGAATCTAAGCCGGATCAGGGCACTACTTTCATCATTGAACTACCCGCCGTTGAGCCGGTTATCTCCCACTGTATTGAGGTAAGCGCTGCGGGGGAGACGGTTCCGCTTTCAATTCTGGTAGTTGACGATGAGCCGTCAGTGCGCGAAACGCTCGCCGACATGCTCAATGCCCTCAATCACAAGGTGCAAATTGCCGACAGCGGCCAGGCGGCACTGAAATACATCTCGGAAACAAATTTCGATCTGGTGTTTACCGATTTGGCCATGCCTGACATGGACGGATGGGAGACGGCACGTGCCGTTAAGAAGCAACGGCCCGAAACAGTGGTCGTTCTGGTAACGGGCTATGGAACGGGCACAGCGCCACCGCCGGGTGAGCCGGATTTGATCGACGCCATCATCGGTAAGCCCTTTGATTTTGATCAGGTGGGCGAAGTCATTGGGCGTCTATTCGCCCCGGCGGCAGCAGCAGAACCCGAACCCGTTTTGATTGGCTCCTGAGCTTCCCGATGCTTCGCCTCAGTTCAAGCTCATCACCCCAGCACTGGCAGTAAAGCCAACCCCGAAACCGACCACCATGGCCGGACCGGCCCATTCCTCCTTGGCCGCCAGCATGAACCCCGTTGAGGCGCTTGAAAGGTTGCCGTAGTTCTTAAGTACTTCGTAGGAACCGCTAACTTTCTGGGAATCCTTCTCGAGATGTAGTTGCGAACAGACGCCGTCGAGGATCTTCTTACTGCCCGTGTGAATCAGGCAGTCGTCGACTTCTCCGAGGGTGGAAACTGGTGAGTCCGGATTCTCAAGCACATCCTTAACCGTACAGACCGCGTAGTGAGCCCCACGATTGGGAACGTTCGGGCGCATAAAATACTGTGCCCTGCCCTGCAACAGCGGGTGCGTACTGTTGGCTGTCATTGACAGTAAATTGACGTCATCTATATCGTCATTGGTTAAATGTGAAATCGGACCAAAGGCAGGCTTGCCTTCCTGGTTGCCCAGCAACAGCGCCACTGCGCCATCGCCAAAGAGCATCGACTGGACTACGAAGGTGGTATCCAACCGCTGTTTTTCGAAAGTTGCTGCATCTATTTTTCCGTCCTTTCGCAAGCGCACCAGCTCGCGGTAACCATAAAATTCAGGAGCAAGCAGCGGCGCCACGAAAGGGGTGTGTGCTTCCGCCATCAAAACGATCGCCAGCTTGTTGGGGTTTGCCGCGAGGTACCACTGGGCTACTTCCACCGACTTCAATAATACCGAGCAGCCCTGCGACTGCATGCTGACGGTTCTAAGGGACCGCGACAGCACCCCGAGTGTCTGGGCCATCACCTCGGAAGCGAGGCAAGGCAACATCTGGTCGGGAGTGTTGGTGGCCGCGATTAATAACCCGATCTGCGAAGGGTCGCCACCCCATTCCTGGACGCAGCGCTTGGTTGCCGCTACGCCCAGTCCGGTAGTTGAATTAGTTGTGTTGGCGGGAGCGCCTTCGAGGAAATCAGAATAGTTGTCCATCACTGAATAGCGACGATCAACACCCAAGCTGCAAATTGTGTTGATGAGTTCGGGCGATAGCTTGTGCATGAGTGACGCTACCAGTTCAGTGGTTGAGAACATGTGTTGAGGCGTAGCGGTTGCGGCTGACATTAGATTGATCATCGTAATTCTCCCCGAGGGTCTTGAATTCATTTAGCCGTCATCGAGTCTCGCCCTCGATTTCCCACACGGCTTGCAGAGAACTTCTTTATTTCTACCTATTCCTATTTCAATTCGCGTTCCACAGTTGCCAAGAATTGCACTATGTGCGTTAAGTCGTTTAGTGGCGGGACTTAGTTGTCGGGAACGGCCAGCAACGAAGACTCTCTTGCCTGGGACTGATTGACTAGCTGGTATACAGATTTGCCATAAATCAGAGAAAGTGAGCTTTTTGCGGATAGTTCTTGCGACATCAGATTTGGTTATCAGGTATACAGGTGATTACGGGGTATCCGACGATTTCGACGATCTGGGAAGCCTTGGCAGTGGGGCCGGATCTGCGTGGGTCTATCTTCATGGTCAATCCCGGTGATATCTTTTGGAAGGCGAGATCGGAAGCGAGATGGTGGAAGAGATGAATCGAATCGTTGAGTGCGTTCCGAATTTTAGTGAAGGGCGGCGGACAGACGTCGTCGACCGTCTCAGTGAAGCGATTCAGTCGGTGGCTTCGGCTGTAGTGCTGGGCACGCACCTCGACCGTGATCACAATCGCTCGGTCATTACCTTTGTGGCGGCGCCGGAAAACATAGTCGCAGCCGCGGTCCGCGCGGTCGCAATGGCCGCCAGACTGATTGACTTGCGACTACATGCCGGGGTGCATCCCCGTTTGGGAGCCACGGATGTTTTGCCCTTTGTGCCGGTGCGCGGCGTCACGATTGAAGATTGCGTGCGACTGGCTCATGAGGCCGGTCAGAGAATCGCCAGTGAATTAGGTATCCCGGTTTACTTCTACGAGCAGGCAGCGCTGCGGCCTGGCCGGGCCAGCTTGGAAAATGTTCGTCGTAATGGTTTTGAAGAACTGCGTGATGTGATTGGCTCGGAGCCTGAGCGCAAACCTGATCTGGGACCTAACCAGGTTCACCAGACTGCCGGGGCCATTGCCATCGGCGCGCGCCCGTTTTTGATTGCCTTCAATGTCAACTTACGCTCCTGTGACATCGCTGCCGCACGTGAGATCGCGCGCGCGGTGCGTGCGCGCGATGGCGGTCTGCCGGCGGTGAAGGCCCTCGGCTTTGAACTCAAGTCACGCGGCGTTGTGCAGGTTTCAATGAATCTGGTCAGTTATGAAATAACCGGAATGGCCGAAGCGTTTCTGGCTGTGCGCAGGGAAGCGACCGCTCGGGCCATTGAAATCCTGAGTACAGAGATTGTCGGGCTCGTGCCGGAAGCGGCCCTGGAAAGGAATGCCTCCTATTTCCCGCTGCTGGAGAATTTCAGCGAGGAAACGGTGCTCGAGAATCGCATCAGAGCTTTGGATAAGAAATGAGCCGGATCTTCCGAAGCTAAAGGGTCGTCAACAAGTTTTACTTTCCTGAGGATCCGATTCTGATAATCTCCCGCCGGAGGCGGGGGTGTCGTTGCAGCAGACGCAAATACTTTGCTTCGTCAGCGCTCGCTTTGGCGCGAATGATCTTTACCAGCAGCTCTTTCTCGGCTTTGCTCCAGTCATCCAACCTGGGAATTAACGCCAGCACGAGTGCGAGCTCGCGCAGGGCCCTCAGCTCAAGAGGCTTAAGTAATTGTTCCTGAAGTCCCAGCGCCTGGCTCACCTGCCGTAAAGCATGCTCGCGGAACTGATGGGGATCGCCATTGAAATCGCCGGCCATCCGGCGCTGCGCCGCCATTCCGATCCTGCGAATTTGAAAGTCATCCCAGGCCCCACTGTTTGCCCCTCCTGGTTCATAAATCATATAACCCGCGGCGAGTTTCCGGAGCGTTCGTGCCGGCGTACGGTAGCCTGCGCGGCTGGCGATCTTCTCTTCTTCCCGCATCGTTAACTCCAGCAGTTGCCTCTGCGTAGGCCGGAAGCCAAGTTTGCGATAAAACCAGTAAGCCCCCGATTCGATCCCCTCTGCGTTTTCGTGTCCGACCTGATACGGGTCAATGGACCAGGCTGTGACCCCAAGTAGTTGTCTGAAGACGCTCAGAACCCGTGCATAGATCCAGGCGGTTTCGCCTTCGCGGAAGGTATAGTAGAGATTGAACCCACTCTCCATTCGTTCAAAGATTGAGAGACCTTCAAAATAGCCAACTGCAACGCCATTCTTAAAAATCATCGCCGCGTGGTAAGCGCGTATGGGCAGACGTTTTTCCGGCGGTAGGCCAACGATGAACAGTACGACACCGCGGCCGACGTCTGCCTTGAGAACGCGCGCCGGATCTCCATGCGTGAATCCGTAAAGCTCCCGATAGCGGATAGTGGAAGTCTCGCGTGTGAGATTAAGTATCTTTTGCCCCTCGGACGGCGAGAGCATTTGCAGACGCAGGGTGGGTCTTTTCAATTCAGCGGCGAGCGAAACATCCTTGCGCCTGATGAGTGGTTGGTTGTGGTAGAAGATCGGTCGCGCGGGCAATCGCATGCCTGTGCGCGTCGCGCGGTAGCCGGGTCGCCAGCGGAGATAGAGCTGGAGCGAGTCATATAATTCCGCTTTCTCTCTTTCACTCAGTGGCAACGACTCGAACCTTGCGAACAACCATTGCAGCTCGGACCGGCCGCGCGGCTTACCGGCGCGCAACCACTGGCGATACGGGACATTGGCCTCGACCATTGCGTCTTCGTCGAGTAGCGGCATGAACCGCGGCCAGGTCTCTGCGAGGCGGTTCGTATCGTCTACCCAGTCTTCGTCCAGGGCCACGCGGCCGGGTTGCGTCCGCACCAGCCAGCGGGCAATGAAATATCCGAAAGCATCCGCGAGAGAGGCTCCGGCAATCCCCGACACCTCCGGGTGCTCGAGCAGAGTGAGGTCTGCATCGATATCGCTTAGCCTCTGCACGCGTTTGGCAAATGCCGCGAGTTCGGACTCCGCCAGTTTCAGCAAGCCTTTATTTTGAGGGTAGGCACGGAGAAACAGCAGCGCTTCGTGAAAGCGCACGAGTGATTCCGCACTATTCACGTTCCGGCGTGCAAGTTCCCCCAGTATTCGCGCACAAGCCAGGCGGCCGCGCTCCGTGAAGTCTTGTTTTGCTTCATCCAGACGCTCGATTAGGCGGTCGATTGTGACTGAAGGCACGTTGTTATCAGCAAGGAACAATCAGGGAAAGAATTTGTCTAACTGGACATGGGCAGCGGTCGCAGCAAGAGGCTTTTGGTAGTCAAGAGCATTTGGCTCAGCGCTAACTTTACCATCTGGTTGCTGGGGTTGGGCAGTTGTTTGAGCGATCCGACTTGCTCAGTAGCCAGGGACAACCTTCTGGCGCCTTCCTTCCTGCTGTCATTTCCCGGCAGCCTTCTTTTCCTCATAGTGAACGAAATATTTATTGAAAGTGGCGTTTTTATTGGCGCTCTGCCGGCAACGCATTACACGTATTTGAGCCTCGCCATTCTGACCGTTGGCTACTTTCAGTGGTTCCACCTTATCCCGGCCCTGTTCGGCAAATGCAAGATCACGACCCTGGCCCTGCATCATCCGGAGCCTCTCAAACTGGCGCAGCCGGCCAGCCGATCACTCGCCCAACCAGGGGCATCCCAAGTGCGCGCTTTTGATCGCTCCGGACGTTCGCCTTTGGAACGTGCAATCAAGCAGGAATCGCCGCGCCGGTTTACAAATGCTTCCTGAAGAACGTCGCAATCTTCCAGGCGTCCAGGGCTTTCCAGGGCATCTCGGCCAGGGTGTAGTGCCCACAGGGCAGCCAAACGACATTGAGATTCAGCCCCAGCCTCCGGATTTCGGCAATCAGTTGCCGCGACAAGTCAATTGGAAACGTCAGATCGTAACGCGCGGCGATAAAGCGCATGGGCCGCGATTCCATCTGCAACAGCCGGGGAATAAACGGCACCGGACTGATCGGGGCCCAGTAGGTGCGCAACTCCTCGAGCGACAGATGCTGGTCAATGCCGGCGCGGACGTGTTGGGTGGAAATTCCCTGCCAGACGACGTCGGCCACATAGCCTGAGACGTGATTGAACACACCAACGTTAATCAATGGATCGTGGCTGAACGCCAGAAATGAAATGCACGAGCCGATGCTGGTCCCGAGGATACCGATACGTTCGTAGCCCTCGTTACATAACCACCGGACTGCGGCACGCGTATCCAGAACTGCTTGTCTCATGGACTGAATCGAGCGTCCGATATTGGAGCTGACCAGATGATCCGCACGCTCCAGGTCTCCCGGCCGGCGATCCTCATGATAAGGCAGGGTCAGACGCAGGGCGCCAATCCCCAGAAAGTTGAAGATGCGACAAGCTTCGATATGGCTGTCGGGTTGAGCATTCCACTGCGGCAGGACCAGCACGGCAGCGCGAGGTCCCCTTCGCTTTTTTTGGCTGGGAAAGTAGCGAGCTCGGACAATATTATTTTCCGGGGCGGGAGTCTGAATGGCGCTTGTCCAGGTAAGTCGATCTCCCCTGAGTTCGAAATCGTTGATGTCAGGTAAGGCATAGAACTCTTCGCTCGTCTGCATCGCCTGCTGGCTATGCTGTCGTAGCACATCACGTGGATCATCACCGTTTACATGATCGGCCACGAAAGGGAGGCCCCATTCAAAAGGGCGCACGATACGGTTGTTATCACGCGCGTGATACCACCGCTCTCTGGCATGCATGTAACGTCCTAACAATTTCCTGTGCCTCACAATGCGATCCGGGCCAACAATCCTAAAGGCGCACTATGCTGAAAGCAAGCAGGCGCCTGGCAGTTCATGAAAAGGCCCGCCGTTAGACTGGCGGGCCCGCAAAAACACTTTGTAATGCTTACACCGGTGGTCGATGAGCTCGACCTCGCTATACGCGTGCCCCAAATGCTGTTTGGCCTACCAGCATCCAGCCGCGGCCAGTGCTGCAGGGCCTCGAGCCGTTGAATGGCGGGGGGCGAATTCTCATCACCCCCCTCAGTGCAATGGAAGCTCTCTCCCTAACGCGCCAACCCTATTGCACGTTGACTGCAGTGTCGTCTATTACGAACGATGTCTGCAGCGAAGAGTCTTCCGTTCCCAGGAAGTAGACCCGAATCGTCTGCCCCTTGAAAGCAGTGAGGCTAAACGACTTCAGAAGATACCCACTGCTCTTGTTCAGATTCGAGTACGTCGCCAGCGTCGCCAGGACCGTGTTGCTGGAGTTACGAATCTGCACTTGCAACTTGTCAAAGGCCGTTGTAGTGGTTGTCTCAGCGGTGTCAATCTTCAAATAAAAATTGAGCGTCGCTGAAGTGGCGCTCGCGGGGATTGTGATTTGCTGATAGAGCGAGTCGGTATGCGTTGTGCCATAACCATCCAGCCACGCATACCATGAACCGGTCCGTGGCGTACGTCCGGTTGAATTAGTAATAACGCCGGCCGTGGCTACCCAGTTGACATTGCCTGATTCGAATCCCGGATTCAACAACAACTGCGTTGGGGTGGGTGTCGGCGTTGGTGTAGGCGTGGGAGTTGCCGTGGGTGTGGGCGTCGGGGTTGGTGTGGGCGTCGGCGACCCGCCGCAGCCTGGGAACTTGAATGAGCCGATGCGCGTGCGCCAATTGTTGCTGCCATTCGATGGGATGTACTCCTGTGTGTACCAGAAAGTACAGTCATCGACGGGGTCGATCGTTAGATCGCTGTAGTCGCCCCAGCGGTTAAGCGTGCCGGTCTGGCTGCCCGCGCCTGCAAATAGGGTCGTCTCACCCTGCGTCAGCGCATTGAGCGGATCGGTAAAGAGCCGCCCGGCATAGCGAATCTGCGGGTTGATCGATCCGCTCGAAGCGCTGTAACCAAGGGCGAGATTTCCCTGCTGGTCCATAGCCGCGCTGCCCAACCAGCGCCAGGTCGTATCCGGCTGATAGGTGCTCTGCTGAAAGACTGTCACCGGGCCTGCGGTTAAGTTGCGCAACTCGAACCAGCGGATCCCGGCTACGCCGCCCGAACTCACAGTGTAGTTTCCTACCAATGCTTCGTGGTCGCCGAAATTGCGATAGGCCAGACGGAACATTAAGCGGTCTCCAATGCCGTCCAGTCTGTTGGTCGTGCCGAGCTGTGGGACGCAACTACGAGTGGTGGCGCACAGCGTCGAAAAACCCGCGGCTGCCGGGCTGGAGAAGAGGGTAAAGGTCGAGTTTGCCGGGGTGGTGAAGTCGACATGGAAGTGGAAGACCCTGTAGGCACCGGTGCCGGGAAATTCGACGAACGATGCGGGAGCGCCCGCCGGTGGCAGAATCGAGCCATCAAAATCCGACGGAAGGTAACTATCCTCGCTGGCGCCCCCGGTTACACCGGTGCTGATGAAAGTTGCCGGGAGCCCGGCGAGCATTTTCGCGCGATCGAACGCAAATGGCTGGGGCCCAAGAAAAGCCGTGCCTGCGGAGTTGAACACGTTCATGCTCATGTAGTAAGCATCGGGCCAGACGCTCAAGTGGGGGTAGTCGAAGAAGTTGGAGCCGAGATGAAAGGCGTAACGGTTATAACTGCCGGTCGCATCACTGGTCGTTGACACGGCAATGCATTCGTCTGTGGGGACGCTTACGCCTGCGAACTGAGTAATGACCCAGCGGTTGGCGATCTGGTCATACATTACGACGGGGTCGCCACTACCGTTGTTTTGACAGACGCCGCCAAAACCACTCCAGAGCGTAGTGATGCTGGACGGACCTAACAATGAGGCCCCGGTGGTCTTGTTAAATACCTGGTAGCCTTCGTTGACCATTTGCACATACTGCGTGGCGCCCACTTCGCCATTGGTGTCGGGCGGCGCACAGTTGCACGTGACCCCGGGATAGGCGATGCCGTCAAAGTTTAGGATAGGACTGGGTGCATTGAGCCCTGCAAATGCCAACAGTGAGTCAGGTCCTTGAACCACCTGGTCAGGAGAATCTTTATGGTTGTTGGGCAGCTTCGGGTTTTCGTTAGCTTCGCGCTCGACCTTTTTGCCCACTTTTACCTGCTTCATATCGCGGAGCGGTGGGGAGGTGTCGTTGTGAACCGAGGCCCCCACTATGACGGTGTTCTTTTGATCCTGGCTGGTAATGTAAACAAGCTGACCAGGTTTTATGGTCAGGTTTTTTTCCCCACTCAAACCTCTGAGCCTCCGGGCATCAATGATCCGTGGGAGCAGCACTACGATGGTGGTGAGCAGAAAAACCGCTCCAAGTAAGACGATCGACCTTGTCCGCATCTTCATTTCCAGACCTCCCAGTCTTTTCAGGCAGTTAAGAACAGAAACCGGTTTTACCCGGATGAGATTTCCAGGTGAGCCGCGTTTGCGGACGCACCAGGAATTTGAGACGCACGTCTATTCGCATGTCCAACTTTTCCTAATTTCAGGGCGGGCTATTTCTATCTCTTGGGAGTGAGATGTCTGGTCGGGAGGTGCAACCGAAAAACTACGGGCTCAACAGCGGCAGTAAAAGAATCCCTACAACCTGATTTAAATGGTTGTTAAGAAAACTTATCTGATCTTTTCCGGGGCTGAACGGCGGCAGTATAGTACTTTTCCAGTCGCAGCGATAGGAATTATTGAGGATCAAATCTTGTGTTTGTATTGCGCTCACCGGCCAGGCTCACCGTTTTAACCCAAAAGGCCCATGGCTGCGATCGATCGTCTATCTGGTTGAAAAATAAGGCCGCCAGAGTAAGAACTCGAGCGGCCCTGATTAAAAGACTCTTCAGCGAGTCTGCTGAACAGCCAGCAAGCTAAGAAGAGCAGTGCGATTACGGACAGGTACTTAGCTTGAACGAGTGGATGTAGGTGGTCCAGTTGAAATTTCCGTTTGCTGGAATATATTCACCGGTAAACACCATCTGGCAGCCATCCACCGGATCAACGCTGATGGTGCTGTAGTCGCCCCAACGAGCGAGGGTCGGTGTTTGCACACCAGGCCCCGCGACCACACTAGTCTCATTACCCAGGGTCCCCAATGGATCTGCGGGCCCCCGATAGGCATAGCGAATACTCGGCTTGATCGTGGTGCTGTTCGAGATGTTGTACCCGACAGCGATGCCGCCGGTCTTGTCCATGGCCGCGCTGCCCATCCAGCGATAGTCGGAGCTGGGTGAAAACGTGCCCTGTTGGCGGACAACCGGAGTAGCACTGGCCATGGTCTGACCGGTAGCATTTTGGAATTCGTACCAGCGAATGCCGCTGACGCCTCCGGTGGCCACGGAATGATTAATGACCAACGCCTCGCGTGTCCCCAGGTTGCGGTAACTCAAACGATACATCAGCCTATCGGCCAACGAATCCAGTTGTTGGGTCGTTCCTGGTTGCGGAATACAGGCACCGCCGCTGCACGCCCGGCTAAAGGCGGCGACGCCGATGGCGGTAGGTCCTGTTAGTGTTCCCGTGCCTGCGGTCCAATTAACCGCGAACCGCCAAAAATTCAGGGTGCTCGAGGTGATGCTGAGCAGCAGGTTAGGGGTTCCCGCCGGCGGCAGCGTCGTTCCTTCCAGGTCGGAAGGCACCAGGCTCGCCTGGCTATTGCTGGTGGACGCACAGACTTGCCTGGCCGTTGCGCCAATCAACATTTTGTCGCGCTCAAATGCACAGACACGGCTACCAGTAAAGGTTCGGCCGCGTCGAAACATGTTGTAGGTGATGTAATAAGCGTCCGGCCAGACTCCCATCTTGGGATAGTCGTTAAAATCCGTGCCGTAGGAATAAGAGTAACGGTTATAGCTGCCGGTCGGGTCAGGCCCGGTCGAGACCGCAACGCACTGTGTGTATGGCGTGCTGCTGACGGCGAACTGTGTCAGTATCCAGCGATCAGCCAATTGATCGTATTGCACGATCGGATCGCCGTCGTTGTTTGCCTCGCAGGTTCCGCCAAAGCCTTGCCAAACTACATTTCCGTTCTTGGGGAAACCGGCAACGAGATTGAAGCCTGTGATCTGATTGCCGGCGTCTCGCGTCAATGTATAAATCGCATAGCGCAGGTTGACCCATTGCACATAGTGGTTGGGGCCAACGTCGCCAGTCGTATCTGGCGGAGCGACTCGGAAGGCAGGATCTACTCCCGTACCGATGGTGCCGGCTTTTGGTAACGCTAATGCTGATGGTGAACCCACGCTCTTGTCGACGAGGGGGTCGATGCCTGCGGGGTTAGTATTGCCTACTGGCAGCGGGCGACCGGGTTCAAAATCTCTGCCGCCACGGGCAGGGGCGGGTCGTGCGTTGCTGTCGAACATCTCACGCAGCGGGCGCGACCTGTCGTGATGAACGGGGTCGCTTACCTCGGCGCGGGTTTCCTGAGCCTGCTCAGCCTGCGAATTGTTATTTCGGGCAGAGCTTGCAAAAGGCACGCTGGCGAAACACAGAACCAGTAAAGTCAGAAGGGCGAGCGTATTTCTCATTTTTTGTCCTTTCCATTCAGCGGGCTGGTTTAGTAATAAAACTCCCCGGGAGTGAGAGCGTTGCACATGTGCGGGTGAGAACCGCTTTTGCTCGCGACGGGACAATCCTTATTGCCGAATACAACTTCGATATTCAACCCCGTGGAGTGACCGGCGTGCTTGAGCGGCGACAGTATAGTATTTCTTATTACGGGCTGCAATAGTAGTGGTGGGCGATTCCGATTTTACCGTTGCTTAAGGGCGGGTCTCAAAAAATCTTCGGATCATGTGTGGTAGTAACCGTGAGGATCTGATAACTGAACCAGTGGTGAAATGCTTTGCCAGCCCATGAAATAGTCGACCGGCCAGTGGAGAGTAACTAAACCACCAAACATCGGGCACGAAGCTGATCCGATTGAGGTGGACGTGTTGTGCGGACACCAACTCCAGCAGACCCAAACGGCCATGCGTCCGGCCAAAGCCGCTTTGCTTTACGCCGCCCCACGGTGTTTGCGCCAAGGCGTGTGTATAAACAACCTCGTTAACCATCACGGTTCCTGCTTCAATTTGTTCGGCCAGTCGCTTGCCACGCGCAATGTCTTTAGTCCAGACGCTGGCAGTCAAACCGTAGATACTATCGTTGGCCAGTGCCAATGCTTCAGCCTCAGTTTTGAAAGTCATGATCGGCAGCACGGGTCCGAAAGTTTCATCCCGCATTATCTGCATGCTGTGATCTACAGCCGTGAGCACGGTGGGTTCGTAAAAGGTTCCGGCAAGGTGCGGAACGCGACGGCCGCCCGTGGCAATACGAGCGCCGCTGCGCACGGCATCCTGCACGTGTTCATCAACGATATTCAATTGACGTTGGCTCGACATCGCGCCCACGTCCGTCTCGGCGACCGTGCCTGGATTCTGTTTCAGGGCCTTTGTCTCGGCGACGACGCGGGCGACGAATTCAGTGGCGATCGACTCCTGAACGTAACAGCGCTCAACGGAAGCGCAGGCTTGTCCGGAGTTTGCAAATGCGCCCCAAATAGCGCCGCGCACCGCGTTATTGAGATGCGCGTCCTCAAGCACAATCATCGGGTCCTTGCCGCCCAACTCCAGGACGACCGAAGTTAAATGTCTGGCGGCAGCTTCAGCCACGCGCTTGCCCGTGGCCACACTGCCAGTGAACATGATCTTGTCGACCGGAGCGTCGATCAATGCGACTCCCACACTCCCATCTCCGGTCAAGACGGTCAGCAGGCCGTCGATGAGTCCCGCCCGCTTGAACACATCTGCGATTTTCAGAGCGGTCAGCGGCGTCAACTCGCTGGGCTTCACCGCCACGGCGTTTCCGGCCATCAGGGCCATGACCACTTCATCGAGCGGCGTGGCCCAGGGGAAATTCCACGGCGAGATAATTCCCACTACTCCCAGCGGCTTGTAAACAATCTGCGACGAGCGCCCCATCAAGCCGTACTGTCCGATATCGATCTTTTGCGGGCGCAGCAGTTTGGCCGCGTAACTTGCGAAGTACTGCATTAAATCGAGGGTCGGCACAATCTCCATGGAAATCGCTTCTGCCGCCGGCTTGCCCGTCTCGCGCGAAATCAGCACGGCGATTTCGTCAATCTCGTCCAGCACGATCTGCCGGGCCTTTAGAATGAACCGTGCTCGTTCGCGAAAAGAGAGCTTGGCCCAGCCGGGCTGGACCTCACGCGCCCGTCCGATCGCTGCCTGCACCTGGGCAACGGTCGTCTGCGGCGCGCGACCAATTTCTGCTCCCGTTGCCGGATCGTAGGAGATGATCTCTGCTTGCGACGATAAAGGAGTGGGCCGGGTTTGCGTAATCATGACCTTAGGATTATCTCCGAATAGCGAGGCTCTCGCCAGTGAGAGTCGTCCAGCACCTGCGGCGGTGCCGTTGGCTGGAGGGATCAGACTGGCACTCATTTCCTCACGGCGGAACCTCTCGGTTACAATGGCGCCCAATAATCATAGCGTTGAAGGAGACCTTTTCATGATCCGGCCACAACTCGCGGAATTCATCAAACGCATGGACCAGAAGTCCGTAGCCATTATCCCCGCCGCGCGCGAAGCTACTCGCTCGAACGACACGCAGTATCGCTATCGACAGGACTCGGATTTCTTATACCTGACTGGATTTGAGGAACCCGAGTCGATAGCCGTTATTGCCCCGAGTCGCGAACAAAAATACACGCTGTTCGTGCGGCCGCGGGATCCGGAACGCGAAATCTGGGACGGAAAACGGGCCGGCGTCGAAGGCGCGAGGGCTGAGTTTGGGGCGGAAGAAGCTTTTCCGATTGCTGAATTTGACGAAAAGCTGCAAGACATACTTGACGGCGCCAGCGTGCTTTACTACCGGCTGGGAGTTAATCCTGATCTTGACGACAGGATTATCCGGCAGATTGCCCGCATGCGTGCCTTGAACCGCAAGCCTATTCACCCGCCACGTACAATCGTTGACCCGGCCACAATCGTGCATGAAATGCGGGTTTTCAAGAGCGCGGAAGAAATTGAACTGATGCAGCGCGCGGCCGATATTGCCGCAGAAGCCCACATCGAAGCCATGAAAGCGGTGCGGCCGGGCATGAACGAGTTTGAAGTGGAAGCGCTGATTGAACATTATTTTCGCCGTCACGGCGCCTCGGGTCCGTCTTACACTTCCATAGTTGGGGCCGGCGCGAACGCCACGGTGTTGCACTACATCAGTAACAACGGCGGATTGCGCGACGGAGACTTGCTGCTAATCGACGCGGGCGCTGAATACAAAGGCTATGCTTCCGATATCACGCGCACGTTTCCCATCAACGGCCGCTACACGAAAGCGCAGCGCGAAATCTACGACCTGGTGCTCGAGACCCAGATGGCGTGTGTCGAGATGGTCCGTCCCGGCACGACGCACGACGAACTGAAAAGCCACTCCATCGAAATGCTCACCGAAGGAATGGTTCGCTTGGGATTATTGAAAGGCGAGCCCAAAGAGCTGATCAAGGAAAAGAAGCACGAGCAGTTTTATATGCATGGGCTCGGTCACATGCTGGGCCTTGACGTCCATGATGTCGGTCTTTACTACTTCGATAAAGAATCGCGGGCGCTCGAACCGGGAGTGGTAATGACGGTCGAGCCCGGGCTTTACATCTCTCCGGCTACGAAAGACATTCCTGAACAATACCTCGGTATCGGCGTGCGCATTGAAGACGATGTGCTTTGCACCACGAACGGTCCGCGCGTGCTGACGAGCAAAGTGCCCAAGAATGCGGATGAGATCGAGGCGCTTATGGCAAGGTAGAGGGCTGACGAGGGCTCCAGGTATTGAGACTCTAGTCGCAGTTTCGTTCGTTAACCCACCATTACAACCACCGAGAAGGTGCGCTGTGTTTCACAAGAACGCAGTGCGTACGCCCCATTTTGCAATGCATTTCCGTTCGGCTTGAAGTTGAACGTGTTCGTGGCTTCCGCCTGGCTTAACGCCAAAGGCGTTCGCCAATTCGAGCCCAGGGCATCGCCCTGGGAAAACAGCAAAATGAGGTTACAACGCTGGAGGCGTTGGCCAATTGGGTACCAGTCATTTAAAAACGAAGGGAGGCTCTAGTCATGCCGCAATCTCTTGCAAAGGTATGGGTTCATCTCATCTTTTCAACGAAAGATCGATACCCTTTTCTATCCGACAAGTCCCTATGCAAGGACATGCACGCCTATCTCGCGACCGTGCTGCGTAACCACGAATGCGAAACGCTAATCGTTGGCGGTGTCGAAGATCACGTTCACTCGCTGTTTGCCTTATCGAGAAATTATTCCATCGCTGAGATGGTGAAGGAGATCAAGAGAACGTCATCCAAGTGGATAAAAGAAAAGTCACCAACACAAACGAAGTTCCATTGGCAAAACGGGTATGGAGCGTTTTCTGTGAGTCACTCACAACTGGATCAGGTTACGCGATATATCGAACGTCAGGCGGAGCATCACCGGCGTGTGACATTTCAAGATGAGTACCGAGCGTTCTTGAAGAGATATCGTGTTGAGTACGATGAACGGTATGTTTGGGACTGAGCATGTTGGCGAACCCCTTCAGGGTTCAATGGTCCGATAGGATCGTTACCCAGGGCGTTGCCCTGGGCTGGAATTAACCAACGCCTTCGGCGTATGAAGCTGAAGCGGTCTTCTGCCTTCCGGTTTCTGCCTTCTGCCTTCCGGTTTCTGCCTTCTGCCTTACTGGATTCCCAGCTCCGCCACAATCTCGCGCATTGCGGCGCGCCCTTCCGCCACTTCTTCGGGCTTGAGCGAGACGGCGCCGACGACGGCGTGGCCGCCCCCACCATAGCGCTCGCAGATGTTCGCGATGTTGTGAGTGCGAGGGCGTGGCGCCCAGGGATTGGAACCAACGGAAATCTTGGTACGTTGAGGACCGCGCGTCAAAGCCACTGAGTAGGTTGCGTTCGGGAACAAATAATAGGGTATGAATTTGTTAAAGCCGTCATAGCCTTCGTCGACCAGATCAAACTGGACCACGCTATCGCTACAGGAAGCTTTCCGCCTGATTGTTTCCAGGGTCTTTCGATGCTGGGCAAGTATCGGTTGAAAGCGCCCCTGCACCTCTTCACCGCCGGCAACCTCTCCCAGGGACGTCACCGTAAGTTCACGTATCAGGAACTCGATAAAATCGTCATCGGGATCGGCCTCGATCACCTGCATTAACTGTAGCGCCGGCTCCTTTAGCTCGACGCACTGGGCGGGTGATTCATAGAGCGCGCCATCAATGATGTGGGCCCAGTGGATCAGATCCTGAAGCGGCGCATCATCAAAACCAAACTTTTCACGAGCAATCCTCGCGATAAATTCAGTACACGACTTGCTCTCCACGTCGAGAAACTTTTGCCCTGACTGCTGCGAGTGAAAGTGTGCTTCGTCCGCCGGCGTCAGGAACGCCGACTGGTGATGATCGAACCACCAGGTCAATTTGTCGGAAGGTGAATATTTGAAATCGACGATCGCGTTGTCATCACCATCAAACCATTCTTCCCTGAAAAGGTTGCCGGGCCGGTGCAGTAGTCCCTGGTATTCGACTTCTGCCTCAGGGTGGATGCGTTCTTTGTAAAAGCGAGTGAAGGTAGCAGCCGAGGCCACTCCATCAAAACAGTGGCCGTGGTAAAGCAAACGAAGTTTCATAAAGGACAAAGATTCAATATCGGGCTAAAATGAAAGCTGGCAATCTTAGCAACGGGAAAGGGCAAAGCGCAAAGAGCACGCAGGATGCGTGCGGTTCCCGGAAGAGGTCAGAGCAGCACGCAGGATGCGTGCGGTTCCCGGAAGAGGTCAGAGCAGCACGCAGGATGCGTGCGGTCCCAGGAAGAGGTCAGAGCAGCACGCAGGATGCGTGCGGTCCCAGGAAGAGGTCAGAGCAGCA
>Ga0209798_10000127_pt1 | contig 41387 bp, 32 predicted proteins | sample DOMMetBare3Fresh_FD_187475 | JGI IMG/M metagenome (GOLD analysis project Ga0209798, IMG submission 187475) | Wetland sediment microbial communities from St. Louis River estuary, USA, under dissolved organic matter induced mercury methylation -... | ecosystem: Environmental > Aquatic >...
CGCTCCCTTCGTCTAGTGGCTAGGATCGCGGCCTTTCAAGTCGCAGAAGACGGATCGAAACCGTCAGGGAGCACCAGGTCCCCCTTCGTCTAACGGCAGGATGCCGCACTTTGAATGCGGCGATCGTGGTTCGAATCCATGAGGGGGAGCCATTTCCTTCTTGTCCTTCTTGCAAACGTTTGCCGGTGTAGCTCAGCGGATCAGAGCAGCGCTCTCATACGGCGAAGGTCGGTTGTTCAAATCAACCCACCGGCACCAACCATACATGCGCAATATTTAGGCTCTCTCGGGCCTCAGGCTGAGGAGCGTTGCGCAGCAACGCGTCTCGAAGCATGCGGGCCGCCACATCCTTCGAGACGAGCGCTTTGCGCTCCCTCAGGATGAGGCGGAGAAATGCCGTGCATGCGTGCAAATCATCCCTGCGGTAGTTCAGTGGCCAGAACGCCTGAATGTGGCTCAGGAGGTCGACGGTTCGACTCCGTCCCCAGGGACCAGTTTTCTAAATAGGGGCGTAGCTTAGCCTGGTCCAAAGCGCCGGTTTCCAAATCCGGGATCGTGGGTTCGAATCCTACCGCCCTTGCCACTGTTTCTGGACGTTCACGCCGCCGCGACACCCGCGCAATTTGCTTCGCACGGAATGTGATGCAGAATGCGCGCCAACTCGAAGCGGAGGCTGCCGTGATCGCGCGCATTGCTCTTGTCCTGATGCCGGTCGTGCTTGGCGCAGCGCAGCCCGGCATCGCCCGCGCCCAGCCGGTCGCGGACTTTTTCCGCGGCAAGACCATCACCATGCTGATCGGCTATACCAGCGGTGGCGGCTACGACCTCTACGCACGCGTGCTCTCGAAGCACATGGGGCGCCATATCCCGGGCAGCCCCTCGATCGTGCCGCAGAACTTACCCGGAGCCGGCAGCCTGCGGCTCGCGAATGTCCTTTACAACACCACCCCCAAGGATGGCCTGACGCTGGGCATGATCGGCCGCGGCATGGCGATGGAGCCGTTGATCGGGGCGAGCCAGCCGCAATACGACGCGCGCCGGTTCACCTGGCTCGGCTCCGGCAGCGACCAGGTCAGCCTGTGTGCCACCTGGACGACCTCGCCGGTGAAGAGCTGGAACGACATGCTGGCGACGCCATTCACGGTCGGCGGCGAGGGCTCGGGCTCCGACCCCGACATGTTCGCGATGATGATCCGCAACATGTTCGGCGTGAAGGTGCGCCTCGTCTCCGGCTATCCGGGCGGCAACGAGATCAATCTCGCCATGGAGCGCGGCGAGGTCGACGGCCGCTGCGGCTGGTCGTGGTCGAGCATCAAGATCACCAAGCCGGACTGGCTCACAGGCAAGAAGATCAACCTTCTGCTGCAGATGGCGCTCAAGAAGAGCCCCGAGCTGCCGGACGTGCCGTTGATCATGGACGTCGCCCGCAACGAGCAGGAGCGGCAGATCCTGCGGCTCATCCTGGCGCGCCAGCAGATGGGCTGGCCGTTCCTGGCGCCGCCCGATCTGCCGGCCGAGCGGGCACGTGCGCTGCGGCAGGCCTTCAACCTGACCATGAAGGATCCCGAGTTCCTGGCCGAGGCGAAGCAGCGGCTGCTCGATGTCAATCCGATGACCGGCGCGGAGATCGACAAACTGGTGGGCGAGCTCTACCAGACGCCGCCCGACGTGATCGCCGCCGCCAAGGCCGTGATCGCGGAGGGGGCGCGGTAGGTTTGGTTTGCTCCAGCAGCAATCTCGGTGTCGTCCCCGCTTGCGCGGGGACGACAGTGGAGCCGCCTCGCCCTACTCCGCCGCCTGCCTGCGCGCCTCCCGGATCGTGCGCCACACCCGTTCCGATGTCACCGGAATGTCGATGTGGTGCACACCGTAGACCGAGAGCGCGTCCACCACCGCATTCGCGATTGCCGGCAGCGCGCCGACGCAGCCGGCTTCGCCGCAGCCCTTGACGCCGAGCGGATTGGTCTTGGTCGGCACCGGATTGCTTTCCATCGCAACGGATGACAGATCGCTCGCGCGCGGCATGGCGTAATCCATGAACGAGCCGGTCATGATCTGGCCGCTGTCGTCGAAGCGGATGTCCTCCATCAGCACCTGGCCGGCGCCCTGCGCCATGCCGCCGACGATCTGCCCATGCACCAGCAGCGGGTTGATCACGGTGCCGACGTCATCGACGATGCTGTAGCGCACGACCTCGACCACGCCGGTCTCCTCGTCGATCTCGACCTCGCAGACATGGCAGCCGTTGGGGTAGTTCTCGACGGCAAGGCTGTAGATCGCGGTCGCGATCAGGCCGACCTCCATGTCCTTCGGCAGCTTCGCCGGGTTGAGCGACGCGAGCGCCACATCCTTGAGCGTCATGGTCTGGTTGGTCTTCTGCGACGAGAAGATGCCGTCCTCGAACCGCAGGTCCTCGGGCGCGACCTTCAGCACGTGGGCCGCGATCGCGGTTGCCTTCGCCTTGATCTTGTCGGTCGCCATCAGCACCGCCGAGCCGCCAATCGTTGCCGAGCGCGAGCCGCCGGTGCCCTCGCCGAAGAACACCTGATCGGTGTCGTCGTGCACATAGGTGATCTGTCGCGGATCGAGGCCGAGCCGGTCGGCGACGATCTGCTTGAACGCGGTCTCGTGGCCCTGGCCGTGATTGCTCGATCCGGAGAACAGGGTGGCGGCGCCGGAACGGTCGAAGCGGATCTCGGCACCCTCGTAGCTCGGCGCGGCCGCCCGCTCGATCGTGTTGGACATGCCGAGCCCGCGCAGCTTGCCGTGCTTGCGCGACTGGGCGCGGCGCACCGCGAAGCCAGCCGCATCGGCAAGCTTAAGCGCCATGTCCATGTTCTTCTCGAACTCGCCGCTGTCATAGGTGAAGGTCAGTCCGGTCTTGAACGGCATGGCATCTGCGGGAATCGTGTTGCGGCGGCGCAGCTCCACCGGGTCGATGCCGAGCTGGTCCGCCGCCAGGTCGACCAGCCGCTCGATCACATAGGCCGCCTCGGGACGGCCGTTGCCGCGATAGGGGCGCACCGGGTTGGTGTTGGTGAACACGCAGGTGATGTCGGCGTGGAGCGTCGGCGTCTTGTAGACGCCCGCGAGCGTGCCGATGTTGCCGATGAACGACTGCGAGCCGACCTGCAGGTAGGCGCCGGTGTTGGCGATGGTCTTGACCCGCACGGCCAGGAAGTTGCCGTCCTTGTCGAGCGCGAGCTCGGCGTCGGAGACGTTGTCGCGCGCCTGCGCGTCGCACAGGAACGATTCCGAGCGAGTCGAGATCCATTTGACCGGACGGCCGGTGATCTTGGCGGCGAGCAGCACCAGCGCCGGCTCGTTGTAGATCGCGGTCTTCATGCCGAAGGCGCCGCCGATGTCGCCGGCGATCACGCGCACCTTGTTCTCCGGCACCTTGAGCACGCTCCTGGCCAGTTCCTCGCGGAACGAGAACGTGCGCTGCAGCGTGGTGTGGATGGTGTAGCGGTCCTCGGCCGCGTGATAGATGCCGATGCTGCCGCGCGGCTCCATGCTGGCGGCGGTGACGCGATTGATCACGAAGCGCTCCTTGACCACATGGGCGGCGCGCGCGAAGGCCGCATCGGTGGCGGCCTTGTCGCCATCGAGCTGGACGAAGCAGATGTTGTTGGGACAGTCGTCAAATACGAGCGGCGCGCCCGGCGCGACCGCGTCCGCGGTCGAGATGATGGCGGGCAGCTCCTGGTATTCGACCTCGATCAGCTCGGCCGCATCCGCGGCCTGGTGATAGGTCTCGGCCACCACGAAGGCGACGCAATCGCCGATCCAGCGCACGCGATCCTTCACCAGCGCCGGGTAGCGCGGCCGGTAGAGCGGCGATCCGTCGCGGCGCTTGAGGCCGCCGGGGACCGGCAGGTCGCCGAAGCCGGAGGCCTCCCAGTCGGCGCCTGTCAGCACCGCCAGCACCCCGGGAGCGGCTCTTGCCTTGTCGATGCTGATCGAGACAATCTTGGCATGCGCGTGCTGCGAGCGCAGGACATAGCCGTGCGCCATGCCCGGAAACGCGACGTCGCCCACATAGCGACCCTCGCCCCTGATCAGCCTCGGGTCCTCGAAACGAGGGACTGCCTGACCCACTCCGAATTCGCCCACCGCACACCTCTTGCTTGCATCTTGGCCGAGTGCCGCGCCGGGCGGCAGAATGCCTCATGCCATCCGTCGGCGGGCGCGTAAAGCCCGTCCGCTGGTTGACCTCTTGGCATGAGCGTTGCAGGGTTCCACAGACTGAAACGAGGGAAAAACAATGCATCATGTGTCCCGCCACCTGCCGCTGGCGACGCTGCTGTCAGGGCTGTGCGCAATCGCCGCATTCCCGGAGCGGGCACAGGCCGACGCGGTGTCGGATTTCTATCGCGGCAAGACCGTCACGATCATCGTCGGCTATACCGCGGGCGGCGGCTATGACCTCTACGCGCGGGCGCTGTCGCGCCACATGGGTCGCCACATTCCCGGCAACCCCGGCTTCATCGTGCAGAATCTTACTGGTGCCGGCAGCCTCAACGCCGCCAACAATATCTACAACGTGGCGCCGAAGGACGGCACCGTGTTCGGCACCTTCGCGCGCGGGCTCGCCATCGAGCCGCTGATCGGCACCGCCAAAGTGCAGTTCGACGCCACCAAGTTCACTTGGCTCGGCAGCGGCACCAATGAAATCTCGATCTGCGCCACCTGGCACACTTCGCCGGTCAAGACCTGGGCGGATGCGCTCAAGACCACGTTCGCGGTCGGTGGCGAAGGCGCGGGCTCCGATCCCGACACCTACTCGGCGCTGATCCGGAACGTGTTCGGGGTCAAGCTCAAGCTCGTCAGCGGTTATCACGGAACCTCCGACATCATCCTGGCCATCGAGCGCGGCGAAGTGGACGGTCGCTGCGGCTGGTCGTGGTCGAGCATCAAGTCCACACGCGCCTCTTGGATCACCGACAAGAAGCTCAACTACATCGCGCACAATTCGGAACAGAAGGCGGAGGAGCTGGCGCAGGTTCCGAGCATCGTCGACTTCGCCAACGACCGGCAGAAGCAGATTATCAAGCTGGTCACCAGCCGGCAGGTGATGGGGCGGCCGTTCGCGGCACCGCCCGGTGTGCCGGAGGACCGCAAGCAGGCGCTACGCGCGGCGTTCGACGCAACACTCAAGGATCCGGCCTTCCTCGAGGAGGCCAACAAGCTCAAGCTCGAGGTCAATCCGGTGCCGGGGACCGAGATCGACAAGCTCATTGCCGAGCTCTATCGCACGCCCAAGGATATCGTCGAAGAGGCGCGCAAGGCGATCGCGCCGTAGGAGGCGAATAGCGAGTTTCTCTCGTAGGGTGGGCAAAGGCGAAGGCACAGCGTTCAACACGAATGAGAGACTCTCGCGCGCCGTGCCCACCAGCCGAGTCGATATGAGGTGCGCGGTCCATGGTGGGCACGGCGTACGAGAGGCTCCATCGTAGGGACAAGCCTTGCCATCGCCTTTTGCCCACCCTACAAGCCGTGCATTATTGCCGCGCCTTTTTCTTCAAAAGTTCCCGCATGCGCTGCGGCGTCGCCGGCAGCCGCGTCACCGCGCCCGGCACTCCGATGGCGTCGTCGATCGCGCTCGCAATCACGCCACCGGCGCCGTTGATGCCGCCCTCGCCCGCACCCTTGAGGCCGAGCGGGTGGCGCGGCGACGGCGCGTCCTCGGTGAGCAGCACCTCGACGTCCGGCATGTCGTGCAGCATCGGCATCAGGTAGTCCGCGAAGGTGGCCGACAAGGGCTCGCCGTTGTCGTCGTAGACGAATTCTTCGAGCAGCGCGCCGCCAAGCCCTTGCGCGCAGCCACCAACCAGCTGGCCGGCAACCAGCATCGGATTGACCGCGCGGCCGACATCATAGGCCACCATGAAGCGCTCGACCTCGACTTTCCCGGTATCACGATCGATCCGCACCACCGCGAGATGGGCGCCATATGGAAACACGGTATGTGGCGTGTTGTACCAGCCGTGCGCGGCGAGCTGCGGCGTGCGGCCGCGCAGAAACTTGGCGCCGGGGGCGACGCGCTTGGCGATCTCGGCGAGCGTAATGGAAGGGCCGCCGCCCCTATCGTTCTTGCGCGCCACCGTGCCGTCGACGATGTCGAGGTCTTCCGCCGGCGTCTGCAGCAGCTCGGAGGCGAATGCGAGCGCCTTCTCGCGCACCAGCATGGCGGTGACGTGCACGGCCCCGCCGGTCAGGCCGGTGGCGCGCGCCGCGTGCGCGCCGATGCCATGGTCGATCAGGTCGGTCTGGCCATGGATCACGCGCACGCGCTTGTAGTCGACACCGAGCGCCTCGGCGCAGATCTGCGCCATCGCGGTCGGAAAGCCCTGTCCGATCGAGGCGCCGCCGGTGATCAGCTCGACCGCGCCGGACGGATCGACCGTGACCTTCGCGTTATCGGTCGGCCCGCGCCCGCTCTCTTCCAGAAAGAACGCGAGGCCGGCGCCGACCAGCTCGCCCGCGGCGCGGCGGCGCTTCAAGTCCTGCTGCAGCTTGTCCCAGCCGAAGGCCGCTAGCGCCTTGTCGAGGAGCAGCGCATAGTCGCCGGAATCGATGTCGAGCTCCTCGATGCCGGGCTCGTTGTATTTCTTCAGATACGGCATTTCGGCCGCCGGGATGAGATTGCGGCGGCGCACCTCGATTGGATCGAGCCCGAGCTTGTCGGCAACCGCGTCCATCAGGCGCGAGCGCACGAACGTGCTCTCGAACCGGCCCGGCGCCCGATAGGTCGCGCACGGCGTCTTGTTGGTGAGCCGCACCCGCGCCATCGCCCGATAGGCCGGAACCTTGTAGCAGCCGGTGAGCATGTACATGGTGCGGTTCGGCACGTTGACGCCGTGGGTGCGAATATAGGCGCCCTGGTCGTGGAAGATCTCGTCCTCGATGCCGAGAATCATGCCGTCCCGATCGACCGCAATGCGGGCCTTATGGCGCTGCTGGCGGCCCTGGTTGGCGCACATCAGATGCTCGCGCCGGTCCTCGATCCATTTCACCGGCCGCTCGAACCGCATGGCCGCGACCAGCACCAGCACGTCCTCGGGATAAAGCTCGCCGCGGATGCCGAAGCCGCCGCCGACGTGGCTCTCATGCACGTGCAGCGAGGACGGGCTGCGGTTGAGCATGCGGCAGAGCGTCTCGCGATTGCGGTGCGGGATCTTGGCGGCGCCGTGCAATTCCAGGATATCCTTGGCCGTATCATAACGGCCGATGGCGCCGCGGGTCTCGAGCGGCACGCCCGAATGCCGGCCGGTCTCGAGATCGAGCTCGATCACTGCGTGTGCATTTCGGAACGCCGATTCGATGTCGCCGTAGCTGTGGCGCAGGATGATCGCCTCGGTGGAACGGCCGGGCTCGAACTCGCCAGGCGGATCGCTGGCCGAGACAACCACGGGCAATTCTTCCAGCTCGATCGTCACCAGCTCGGCGGCATCCTCGGCCACGTAAGGGTCTTCGGCGAACACCGCCGCCACCGGGTCGCCGACATAGCGCACGTAGGTCTTGGCTAGCGCCGGCTGCCGGAACTCGCGGATGCCCTCCGCCGACTTGTCGGCGCGGAAGTCGATCGGCGAGAGCGTTGCGATGTCGGCATTGGTCCACACCGCATAGACGCCCGGCAGCGCGCGCGCCGCAGCAGTATCGACCGATATGATCCTTCCGTGCGCCTTGGGCGATCGCACGATGCGCATGTGCAACTGATGCGGAAAGTTGATGTCGCCGGCGTAGCGCCCCCGGCCGGTGACCAGCGGCAGGTCCTCGATGCGCGGCACCGCATGGCCGAGCACGCGCCGCTCGCTCGCGGGCGGCGCGATCGGATAGTGGCCGTCGGCGTGAGCTTGCGTCATCGCGCCGCCGCCTTCATCTCGTCGCGGGCGGCGCGCACCGCCTTGATGATGTTCTGATAGCCGGTGCAGCGGCAGAGGTTCGACGAGAGCACGTCGAGCAGTTCCTCGTCGGAGATGTCGGGATTCTGCTCCAGCGCATTCGTAGCCAGCATCAGGAAGCCCGGCGTGCAGAAGCCGCATTGCAGGGCGTGGTGCGCGATGAAGGCGCGCTGCAGCGGGTGCAGGTTGTCCGGCGTGCCGAGCCCCTCGATGGTGCGGATCGCCTTGCCTTGCGCCTGCACCGCGAACATCAGGCAGGCGCGCATGGCTTCGCCGTCGATGATCACGGTGCAGGTGCCGCAGACGCCATGCTCGCAGCCGATATGGGTGCCGGTCTGCCCGCACTCGTCCCGGATGGCGTCGACCAGCGTCTTGCGCGGCTCAACCCGGATGGCGTGGTTGCGGCCGTTGATGGTGAGTGTGATGTCGATTTTGTCGGTCATGCGACTATCGAAGTAGTGGGCACCACGCGGGCCGCGAACTCCGTCACCCTCTCCCCTTGCGGGAGAGGGTGGCGAGGACCGAAGGTCCGAGCCGGGTGAGGGGTTCGTTTCAAAAGAGCTCTTGAGAACTGCCCCCTCACCCGCCCTCGCGTCGCTACGCTCCGCTCGGGCACCCTCTCCCACGAGGGGAGAGGGTTCGTGCCCGCGGCTGCGCTGTCGTACTCTTGCGCGCTCAGTGCCACGTTGCGATCAATCATGCGTTCTGCTCAGCGCCCTTTCGGCAGCACATCCTTGAACTTCTTGATGATCCGCTCGTCGAGCGCCTCGCTGTTGCGCACCACCATCGGGAATGTATCGCGCCGGCTGAACGGCTTGCAGGCGTCGATCACGACGCGGGCGTTGCGCGGATCGTCCGGCGCATAGCTCATCGGATCGAGCGCCGTGCTCCAGCAGCCGCGCAGGATCTCGATGCCCTCGCGCGGATCGAAACGCGTACACATCGCCCACATTACCTTGTTCATGTCGGCGGGATCTATGTCGTCGTCGACCACGACGACAAAGCGGTTGGCATAGGCGCCGGCATGGCACTGCGAGGCGATCAGGCCGGCCTGCTTGGAATGCCCGGCATACATCTGCTTGATCGAGACGTTGAGCCAGAGCCGGCTGCCGCCGGTCTCGTGCGACCACACGCCCTTGACCTCCGGCACGCCGGCGGCTTCGAGCTGGTTCCAGACCGCGCCGCTCCTGTACGTGCAGCGATAGAACGAGTCGTCGTCAGGCGGGATGCCCGGGATGGCGCCGAGCAGCACCGGGTTGTCTCGGTGCATGAGACTCTCGACGCGGATCGCCGGCTCCTTCTTGAGCCCGCCCGCGTAATAGCCGGTCCATTCGCCGAGCGGACCTTCGTCGATCAGGTCGTCGAGCGACACATAGCCTTCGAACGCGATCTCGGCGTTGGCCGGGATCGGCAAGCCGGTCACCGGACCCGGGATGGTCTCGACCGCCTCGCCCAGAAGCCCGCCGGCGGCGTCGTACTCGTTTTTGCCATAGGGAATCTCGAGGCCGGCGATCATGAACAGCGCCGGATGCATGCCGCACACCACCGCCACCGGACATTTCTGCCCGAGCTCCTTGTAGCGGCGCATGATGATGTTGCCGTGCTTGCCTTTCGAGCACATCACGGTCGCAAGCCGCTTGTCATGCACCTGCACCCGATAGGCGCCGTAGTTGATCCATCCCGTGTCGGGGTGGCGCATGATCACCATGTCGCCGGTGCCGATATAGTAGCCGCCGTCGTGCTCGTGCCATTTCGGCGCCGGGATCTTCAGCAGGTCGACGTCGTCGCCGCGCGTGACGTTCTGCAGAACGAGGCCGGTCGGCACCGTCACCGGCGGAATCGTCTTCACCTCCTTCATGTATTTGCGCCACCACTGGATCAGCTCCATGTCGGAGGCGTCGGGCGGCAGGCCGAGCGTCATGCGGATGCGCCGCGTCGAGGTGAGAATGTTGGCGACCGCGCGATAGCCCGACGGGTAGCCCGGAATGTCGTCGAACAGCACCGCCTTGTTGTTGGTCGCCCGCTGATAGAAATCGACGATGCCGCCGATCTCCTCCTCGCGGTTGGCGCCGCGCACGTGCTGCAATTCGTCGGCGGCCTCCATCTGGGCAAGCCAGGTGCGCAGGTCCTGCTTGAGCGAATTCTGGGGCGCATTGCTCAAGCTCCGAGCGGACTGGTCGGCGGGGCGGTTCATGGCTTTAGCCTTTCGTTCAGGCGGCGGCGCGCTCGAGCGCGCGGCGCGTCATGGCGCGGATGAGATCGCGCCGATATTCGGCGTTGGTGTTGACGTCCTCAAGCGGGTCGATGGCGGCGGCGGCCGCAGCGGCAGCGGCCTCGAACACCTCTGGGCTCGGCGCACGGCCGTTGAGCGCGGCTTCGGCTTGCGCGATCCGGCGCGGGCGAGCCTCGGCGCCGCCGACGCCAAGACGCGCATCCACGATGGCGCCATCCTTGAGCCGGAAACACGCGAGCGCCATGCCGAGCGCGAAATCGCCGGCGCGGCGGCTGAACTCGCAGAAGCCTGCGCGCGTGTCGGCCGGCAGGACCGGCAGCTCGACCGCGGTCACGAGCTCGTCGTCCGCGCGCGCCGTGGTCATGATGCCTTCGAAGAACGCGCCGGCCGCGACCGTGCGCGTGCCACGCACGCTGCGCAGCACGATGCCCGCGTCGAGCGTTGCGGCGACCATGCACCACTCGGAAGCCGGGTCGGCGTGTGCGAGACTGCCGCAGAAGGTGCCGCGGGTGCGGATCGGATGATGCGCGATATGGCGCACCACGGTGGCGAGGAGCTTGCCGAGCGGGCCTTCCACCACCGGGCGATAGAAGGCGGCGTGGCGCACGCAGGCGCCGATCGTGAGCTTGCCGCCTTTCGCCGCGATCGTGCTCAAGCCGTCCACCCCGTTGATGTCGATCAGATGGCTCGGCCGCGCCAGCCGGAACGCCATGATCGGCACCAGGCTCTGGCCACCTGCCAGCACGCGTCCGTCGTCTGGGGCCAGCTCGGCGAGCAGCGCGACCGCCTCATCGACCGTCCTGGGCGCGTGATAACGAAAGGCGGCAGGCTTCATCGGGCGATCAGAACCATCATCGTGTCGCGGCCAGGGACGCCGCTTGTTCGGCGGATACCATATTTGGGACTTTTATTCTTTTTTGGATTGAGGCACGGTTCTTCCGATATAGCAAGTCTGGGCGCTTGCCGCGCCCGCCAGGTCCGACCGCATGAAGCCACCGCCTTTCAGCTACCACGACCCCCGCACAATCGGCGACGCCATCGCGCTCCTCGGCCGGCTCGAGAACGCCAAGCTCTTGGCCGGCGGGCAGTCGTTGATGCCGATGCTCAACATGCGGTTCGTGCTGCCGGATCACGTCATCGACCTCAACCGGGTCGAGGGGCTTGCCTTCATCCGCGAGGACAAGGGCGCGCTCCACATCGGCGCGATGACGCGCCAGCGTGACCTCGAATTCTCCGACCTCATCCTTAAGCGCTGCCCGCTGATGCATGAGGCGATCCTCAACGTCGGCCATCGCCAGACCCGCAACCGCGGCACGCTCGGCGGCTCGCTGTGCCATCTCGATCCGTCGGCGGAGCTGGTCTCGGTCGCGGCCGCGCTCGATGCTGTCGTGACGGTGCAGGGCCCGGTCGGCACGCGCGACGTCCCGATCAGCGCCTTCCCGGTCGCCTATATGACGCCGGCGATCGAGCCCACTGAGATCGTCACGGCGGTGCGCTTTCCGCTCTGGCCGCAACCGAATGGCCATGGCTTCGTGGAGTTCGCCCGCCGCCACGGCGACTTTGCAATCGTGTCGGCGGCCGTGCTCCTGGCCGAGGACGGCGCCGGCAAGATCACGCGCGCCTCGGTCACGCTCGGCGGCATGGGAGCGGCGCCGATCCGCGCCAGCGCGGTCGAACGGGCGCTCATCGGCAACCGGCCGGACGACAAGCTCCTGCGCGAGCTCTGCGAGACCTGCCGCGCGTTCGAGGCGGTCGACGACGTGCACGCGCCCGCCGCCTACCGGCAGCAGCTCGCGACCGTGATGGCGCGCCGCGCGCTCGAGCAGGCGCGGGCGCGGCTTCCTTCCATGACACAGTAGGTGGAACCGATATGGGCGAGACACGCAAGATCGCGGTGACGGTCAACGGAGCGCGGCATGAGGCGGAGGTGGAGGTAAGGCTGACGCTCGCCGATTTCCTGCGCCACACGCTGGGCCTCACCGGGACGCACCTCGGCTGCGAGCACGGCGTCTGCGGCGCCTGCACCATCCTGCTTGATGGGCTGAGCACGCGCTCCTGCCTGACGCTCGCGGTGCAGACCGATGGCCATTCGATCACGACCGTCGAGGGCCTCGCCCCCAGCCCCGACAAGCTCAATCCGCTGCAGGAGGCGTTCCGCGACAATCACGGTTTGCAATGCGGCTTCTGCACACCCGGCATGCTGATCACGCTGACCGAGTTCCTGCGCGACAATCCGAACCCGACCGAGCAGGAGGTGCGTATCGCGATCTCGGGCAATCTCTGCCGCTGCACCGGCTATCAGGGCATCGTCGCGGCCGCGCTCGACGCGGCCAAGCGGCTGCAGGGACAGGCAGCTTCAGCTTGATGCATGCAGGGCCATGATCCGTCATCCTGAGGTGCGAGCGGAGCGAGCCTCGAAGGACGACGGCCGTTCATCCTTCGAGGCCCGCGCTGCGCGCGGGCGCCTCAGGATGACGGATCAAGGTGAAGAGCCAGCTCATGCCGCTGCGCTTCGATGACATCGGCAACCGCCTGAAAGCCTTCCGGCTCGGCTCGGGCCTGTCCGCCGACGAGATCGCGAGCCGGCTCGGCATCTCGCGCACCGCGCTCTATCGCTTCGAGAAAGGCGAGCTTGCCAAGATCGAGACGCTGGAGAAGCTCGCCGAGCTGCTTGGCGTGTCGGTGCCGACGCTGCTCGGCGTCGGCGTCGAATATGTCGCCTCGGCGGTCGCCTATTTCGAGCGCATGCGGCAGATCGAGGAGACCTCCGAGCACATCATCGTGCTGGCCGGGCCGATCTCCTACCTGCTCGCCTCCGACGCCTTCGACCGCACGCTTGCGGACGTGCTGCGCGAGAACATTCCGGACGAGGCGGAAGACCGCAAACGCGCGCTCGCGCAGGTCGACGAAATCATGGACGTGCTGCGCCAGCGCAAGGAGGGCTATCGCCGGCGCCAGCCCGGTATCGTCAATCTGATCGCCGCCTCCGAGATGGAGCGCTTCGTGCGCAACGGATTGATCGGCCGCTCCGACCTGCCCAACAAGCTGCTGGCCGAGCGCCGGGCGCTCGCCCGCACCGAAGCCTTGCACTTCACCGCCCTGATGGCGGACGAGCCGATCGGCGTGCAGATCGGGATCGTGCCCGACACGCTGCCGCATACGAGCTTTCAGATCTTCCGCCAGCCCGACCGCCACATTCTGGCGCTCTCGCCGTTCCGGCTCGGCGAGCAGCCGAACGTCCGGGTCGGCGTCGCCATGATCACGTCGGCGCCGGAGGCGCTCGCGCTGCATGAGAAGATGGCGAAGGACCTTTGGCACCGCGCCCTCAAGGGGCCGGCGGCGGTGGCATTCATGCGCGACCAGCTAGCGCGGGCGTAACCGCCGCCTCAAACGCCCGCGGACGCCGCGGCGAGCGTGTCGGTCTCCATGTCATGGTCGCGCACGGCGCCGATCAGCTCCGTCACCTTCTTGATGCCGCGCTCGTCGCACCAGGCCGCGAGGTCCTCAATGATCGAGATCAGCGCGGTGGGGTTGCGGAAGCCCGCATAGCCGATGCCGACCGCGCTCGCTCCCGCCAGCATGTATTCGACTACGTCCTCGGCCTTGGTGACGCCGCCAATGCCGATGATCGGGATTTTGACCTGCTTGGCCACCTGATAGACCATCCGCAGCACGATCGGCTTCAAGGCCGGCGAGACCAGGCCGCCGAACTTGTTGCCGAGCGCGGGACGGAAGTTGTCGGTGCGGATCTTGAGCGAGAGGAACGTGTTGGCGATCACCAGCGCATCGGCTCCGGCCTCTTCGGCCGCCTTGGCGATCGACACGATGTCCCCGGCATTGGGCGAGAGCTTCACCCACAGCGGCTTCTTGGTCTTGGCGCGGATCGCCTTGATGCAGTCCCGGGTGTAGTCCTCGTGCATCGCGAAGTTGCCGCCGGTCGCGTTGCGGGTCGGGCAGGAGATGTTGGCCTCGATGACATCAACGTCCGGCACGCTCAGCTCTTCGGCCAAAGCGGCGAAATCCTCGATGGTTTCCGATGAGACGCTGACCACCAGTGGCGGCGTGAATTTGGCGTATTCGGGGACGATGTGCTCGATGAAATACTCGATGCCTTTCCCCGGCAGGCCGATCGACTGAATGATGCCGGCCTCGGTCTCGGCCATGCGCGGCGTCGGATTGCCGAGACGCGGCTCACGGCAGATGGTCTTGGCAACCAGCGCGCCGAGCCGGTTGAGATCGATAACGTCGTTGTATTCCCAGGAAAACGCGCCGGACGCCGGCTGCACCGGATTCTGCAGGGTGATGTCGCCGATCTTGACCGTGAGGTCTACCATCCGACGGCCTCCTGCATGTTGAACACCGGACCATCGCGGCAGACGCGCTTGAGCACGCGCTTGCCGTCGACCTCGAAGGTGCGCACGCAGACGTAGCAGGCTCCGAAACCGCAGACCATGATCTGCTCCATCGCGACCTGCCCCGGGATGTTGTGCGCCTTCCCGAGCCGCTGCATCAGCTTCAGGAGCCGGTTGGAACCGCAGGTGAAGAAGGCATCCGCCTTGCCCGCCGCGATCAGCTCCTTAAGGATTCGCTCGACGTTCTCGACTGCGCTCGTCCCGTCCGAGTCGAGCACCGTGATGGTGCGCGCACCCAGCCCCTCGAATAGCGCTTTCGACATCACGACACCGTCGTGGCGCGCGCTCAGGATCGCGGTCACGCCGACGCCCTGCGCCGCCGCGAGCTGCGAGAGCGGCGCCAGCGTCGCGAGCCCGACCCCGCGCCCCAACACCACGATGTTCTTCCAGGAGGGCTGCAGCTTGAAGCCGACGCCTAGCGGGCCTGCGATGTTGAACTCGTCGCCCGGCTGCAGCATCGCCATGCCGCGAGTGCCGCGGCCCTCGCGCTTGTAAAGGAACTCGACCTCGCCTGCCGCCTCGTCGACCCGGTAGACGCTCATGGGCCGGCGCATCCACACCTCGGCGCCGTCTGGCGACGGGCAGAGCAGGTGAAACATCTGCCCCGCATAGGCCTTCAGCGCCTGCTCATGCACCTTGAGCACGAGGTGCTTGTATTCGTCGTTGACCCACGCGTTGGAGACCACGATCCCAATGAACTCGCCGACGCGCCGCTCCGGATAGGGGTCCACGTCGCCGGCCCGCAGGGCGGAGTTGGTGTAGTTATGGTTCGGGTCGAGCGGCATCGGTCGGGCACTCTCCTGCCGAGGGGGCATCTTTGGTGTTGGTATAGGCCTACGAAGGCGACTGTGTCAATTTTGGAACAGAGGGGAACTCGATAGACCCTCGGCAAGCCGAGTTATGCTCTACCCATAGAGCAGCGTCAGATTTATTCTGTGATTCTCGTAATTTAATGCGAATTTCGGGCGATCCGAGTGGTGGAAAAGCCGTGACCGGAAGAGCGCGGCCCGGTTCTGGAGATACGGTATTACGAGGCTGTCTGCCGCCTTTTGTTCCAAAAATGTTACGATCCGCTCCCGGTCCCCTTTATAGTCCTCGATCTTCCAATCGTCCGGCGGCGGCGCGCGGCAGACAACCAGGCCTCCGCTTCCCGGCTCGAGGTTGGCTTCCGTGGGCGTGACCCAGAAATTGACGCTGACGGCGGCATCGTCGGCGTGAACGTCGACGGCCGCCTGCGCCTGCAGGCCTTTGAAAGCCCAGGCCTGGCTCAAGGGATGTGCGCCCAGAATGTCGGGAAACGCGTGGCGCAACTCGTCGGCGATCTGCAGGAGCAGCGGGCAGGCGAGTCCATCTTCGAGATAGGACGCGACGAATCCATCGATATGGGCGAAGTCGTGCCAGATCGTGCTCTCCAGCAAGAACCGCCGCAATGAGGAGAGCGCCGGCGGCGTGAGCAGGTCGTCGACCGGGATTGCGCCGCGCTCCTTAAACTGTGCGGTCAACGCGGCCCGATCCGCCCGTTCCTTGACGGCGCGCCCGGCGACTTCGGGCGCTGCGCGCAGATGAATCGGCGTGTTGTAGTCACCGCCCAGAATCTCGATCTGCGCCTCGGACAGCGTGACGATCTCGGCCGGGACCTGCTTCGCGACCTCGAGGTAGCTGCGCGCCAGCAGGTCGAAGCGCAGACGGTCCCGCTTTCTCTGCGATAGATAGAGAAACTGCTCGGCATCGTGTTGCAGCTTGTGGCTCGTCGCGGTCGTCAACGACCTCAGCGCGATGGTGGTCCGGTCATCGCCGCGTCGGAGCTCGTAGGTGCGCGCAAAATGATCGAGCGCCCGCCCCCGCTCGCCTTGCGACAGCCAGAGGAAGCCGAGTGCGCGATGCGCCTGATAATGCTGCGGCTCGAGCGTAGCGGCGCGGCGCAAGGCCTTGATCGCGTCCTGCGTCTCGCCGAGCGTCGTCAGCGCGACGGCACGGTTGTAGTGAGCCGAGACGAAGCCGGGGTCCGCCCTGAGCGCCTCCTCGAAACAGCCGATGGCCTCCTGGTGACGGCCCTGGGCCGCAATGACGACGCCGAGGTTGTGGGTGACCGCGGGATCAGTCGGCACGATGGCCAGCGCCGCTCGATAAGCGGCCTCGGCCTCGGCGAGCCGCCCGCCTTGAAAATGGCTCATGGCGTCGCCGACGAGCGCGCGAAATTCGGCTGATGTCTGCTTCGCCAAGGTTTGCTTCGCCAGGATTGATTTACCAAGGGTTGCTCCTGCGACCCTATTTAGCCACCTGCCGTACAAAAATTGGAAAAAATTTTGATTTTGGTACAGGGGGAGCTACAAAGTGCCAGGCATCTCCTAGCATCAAGTGCCAAATATCAAGCGTATTGGCGTCTCATGACTACTACCACCCGCCTTACCATTCGCAAGCCCGACGACTGGCACCTGCATGTGCGCGACGGCGCCATGTTGAAAGCTGTGCTGCCTTACACCGCGAGGCATTTCGGCCGCGCCATCCTGATGCCGAACCTCATTCCGCCGGTCACCACCACCAAGGAGGCGATCGCCTATCGCGAGCGGGTCCATGCGGCGCTGCCGTCGGGCTCCACGTTTCAGCCGCTGATGACCTGCTACCTCACCGACGACACCGACCCTGACGATGTCGAGCACGGCTTTCGCAGCGGCGTGTTCACCGGGGTCAAGCTCTATCCGGCCAACGCCACCACCAATTCGGCCGCCGGCGTCACCGACTATCGCAAGGTCATGCGCGTGCTTGAGCGCATGGAAAAGATCGACATGCCGTTCCTGATGCACGGCGAGGACGTCGATCCCGCGGTCGACATCTTCGATCGCGAGGCGCGCTTCATCGAGCGCTATCTGTCGAAGTGGGTGAAACAGTTTCCGGGCCTGCGCATGATCCTGGAGCATCTCTCCTCCAAGGACGGCGTCGATTTCGTGCGCAGCGCCGCGCCGCAACTGGGCAGCACCATCACGCCCTATCACATGGTGCTCACGCGCACCGACTGGCTGGGCTGGGGGCTCAAGCCCTACATGTACTGCATGCCGGTGATCAAGACCGCCAAGGACCGCGACGCGCTGCGCCAAGCCGCGACCTCGGGCGAAGCCTGCTATTTCCTCGGCACCGACTCGGCGCCGCACCCGATCGCCCGCAAGCTCTCGGTCAACGGCATCCCGGGGCTGTTCAACGCGCCCGTGGCAATTGCGACCTACGCCCGGGTGTTCGAGGAGGAAAACGCGCTCGACAAGCTTGAGGCCTTCGCCTCGCTCAACGGCGCCCGCCATTACAAGCTGCCGCCCAACAGCGAGACCATCACGCTGGAGAAGTCGCCCTGGACCGCGCCCGAGGAGGTCAAGGTCGAGGGGCCGGACGACAAGGCTTTGGTCTATCGCGGCGGCGAGACGATCGAGTGGCGCGTGGTCGAGAATTGATCTAACACCAACCTATCTCCGTCACCCTGAGGTGCTCGGCCGCAGGCCGAGCCTCGAAGGGTACGGCCCGGGTAATGCCCGTCATCCTTCGAGGCGCGCTAAGTGGCGCGCACCTCAGGCTAAGTGGCGCGCACCTCAGGATGACGGATCAGACGATGGAGCGGGTGGAAGCAATGTCAGAGTACGACGTGATCGTGGTCGGCGGCGGCAATGCGGCGTTCTGTGCGGCGCTGGCCGCGCAGGAGCAGGGCGCCAAGGTGGTCATGCTGGAGGCCGCGCCCGAGGACGAGGCGGGCGGCAACAGCCGCTTCACCGCCGGCTCGATCCGCGTGGTCTACAACGGGGTCGACGACATCAAGACCCTGGTCCCCGACCTGACCCAGGCCGAGATCGACACCACCGACTTCGGCACCTATACGGCCGAGCAGTTCTTCGACGACATGGCGCGGGTGACGCAGCATCGCGCCAATCCCGACCTGGTCGAGCTGCTGGTGACGAAGAGCTTCGACACGCTCAATTGGATGCGCGAGAAGGGCGTGCGTTTCATTCCGATCTATGGCCGGCAGGCATTCAAGATCGAGGGCAAGTTCAAGTTCTGGGGCGGCTTGACGATCGAATCCGTCGGCGGCGGGCCTGGCCTCGTCAACATGCTGACCGAATCGGCCAAGAAGCGCGGCATCGAGATCCGCTATCGCACCCGCGCGCTCGACCTGCTCAGCGATGGCGACCGCGTCACCGGCGTTCGCATCCGCCACGATGGCAAGGTGAGCGAGCTCGCCGGCAGGGCGGTCGTGCTCGCCTCCGGCGGCTTCCAGGCCAATCCGGAATGGCGCACCCGTTATCTCGGGCCCGGCTGGGACCTCGCCAAGGTGCGCGGCACCCGCTTCAACACCGGCGACGGCATCCGCATGGCGCTCGACATCGGCGCGAGCCCATGCGGCAACTGGTCGGGCTGCCACGCGGTCGGCTGGGAGATGAACGCGCCGGAGTTCGGCGACCTCGCGGTCGGCGACCAGTTCCAGAAGCATTCCTATCCGTTCGCCATCATGGTCAACGCGACCGGCAAACGCTTTGTCGACGAGGGCGCCGACTTCCGCAACTACACCTATGCCAAGTACGGCCGCGTGATCCTGGAGCAGCCGGGCCAGTTCGCCTGGCAGATCTTCGATCAAAAGGTCAAGCATCTGCAGCGCGACGAGTACCGCATCCGGCAGATCACCAAGGTCACCGCCAACACGCTCGAAGAGCTGGCGGGCAAGCTCGAAGGCGTCAACGCCGAGCAATTCCTCAACACCATCGCGGAATGGAACAAGGCGGTGCGACAGGACATCCCGTTCAATCCCAACGTCAAGGACGGCCGGCGCACCGAGGGTCTCGCCATCAACAAGAGCAACTGGTCAAACACGATCGACACGCCACCGTTCGAAGGCTACGCAGTCACCTGCGGCATTACATTTACGTTCGGGGGCCTGCGCGTGAACACCGACTGCGAGGTGCTCAACACCGACTATCAGCCGATCCGCGGGCTCTATGCGGCCGGTGAGCTGGTCGGCGGCATCTTCTACTTCAACTATCCGGGCGGCTCGGGCCTGTGCTCGGGCGCGGTGTTCGGCAAGATCGCCGGCACCTCGGCGGGGCGTGCGAAGGCGAATTGACGAGATTCAATCGGCCTCATGCTGAGGAGCATTGCGAAGCAATGCGTCTCGAAGCATGGGGCCGCCCATCCTATGAGACGCGCTCCTTTGGAGCGCTCCTCAGGATGAGGCAGAGAAGAGGTCGGCATATGCCCTCACTCAACGAACTCTCCTGCATCGAAATCGTGCAAGGCATCGCGGCCGGCACCTTCACCGCCGAAGCCGTGACGCGCGACTGCCTTGAACGCATCATGGCGCGCGACCAGACCGTGCACGCCTTCGCCACCGTCGATCCGGAGCACGCGCTCGCGCAGGCGCGCGCGCTCGACCGCGGGCCACACCGGGGCGCGCTGCAGGGCGTGCCGATCGGCGTCAAGGACGTGATCGACACCGTCGATCTGCCGACCGAGATGGGCTCGCCGATCTACAAAGGCAACCGCGCGGCCTGCGACGCCGCCTGCGTGGCGGTCGCGCGCGCGGCCGGCGCCGTGATCCTCGGCAAGACCGTGACCGCCGAGTTCGCCGGCATGTTCCCTGGCGCAACCACCAATCCGCACAATCCGGCGCACACGCCGGGCGGCTCGTCGAGCGGGTCGGCAGCGGCGGTTGCCGACCTGATGGTGCCGGCGGCGTTCGGCACGCAGACCGGCGGCTCGGTGCTGCGGCCTGCGGCTTATTGCGGCGTCGTGGGCTACAAGCCGACCTTCAACCTGATCAATCGCTCAGGCATCAAGTTCGCGGCCGAGAGCCTCGACACAGTTGGTGTGATCACGCGCACCATAGACGATGCCGAGCTCGTCACCGCCGCGGTCATCGGCAAGGAGCCGGCGCGGCTGACCATGTCATCGGCTCCTCGCATCGGGCTGTGCCGCACGCCGCTGTGGGACACGGCGCAGCCGGAGACCAAGCATGCCGTGGAGGACGCAGCCACGCGGCTGGCGGCGGCCGGCGCCGCGGTGCGCGAGATCGCGCTGCCGGAGGAATTCACGCGCCTGTTTGAGGCCTCACGCGAGACCATCAACAATTACGAGCGCTCGAAATCGATGGCCGGCGACTGGGCCAGCAACGGCGAGCGCATCAGCAAGGTCTTAGGCGACCGCATCAAGCTCGGCATGGCGATGCGGCATGAGGACTATCTCGCGGCGCTGCGGCTGGCGGAAGACTGCCGCGCCAAGATCGAGCATGCGTTCGAGGGGCTCGACTGCATGATCTCGCCATGCGTCAAGGGCGAGGCGCCGCTGGGCCTCAATCCGACCGGCGACCCTGCGTTCCAGCAGTTCTGGACCGTGCTCTATGGCCCGTCGATGTCGCTGCCCACTCATCGCGGCCCGAGAGGCCTGCCGGTCGGACTTCAGGTGGTCGCGCGCCGCTACGACGACGACCGACTGTTTGCTTGCGCGCGCTGGATCATGGCGAAGCTCGGCTTGGTGTAGCTTTTCATTCGGCTGTTTGTCTTGACCTCTCTTGTCATGCCCGGCCTTGTGCCGGGCATCCACGTCTTTCTCGAACGAAGTAAGACGTGGATGGCCGGGACAAGCCCGGCCATGACCACGCAGTGAGTCATCGTCCAAAGCCGTTGGCGCCGCAATCAATCGGTCAGGCGCAAAGGGCGACCACCTCCCGCACGTCCGCCAGCCCATCCAGCGACCACGCCGCCGCAGCCACTTGCCGCGCGCGTTGCTCGCCGATCACAGGCGCCGCATTGGCCATGAACTTGTCCTCGATGGCGCGATCCGACATCGGGTTCTCGACCGTGCCGCTCGCATGCGCAACCCGCGCCTCGACACGTTCGCCCGCAGTGGTGATCAGCGTCGCCGCCGCCTGGTCCTTCGCCAGCGTCTCGTCGATCCGCGCCTCGATCTTGCCGCGCAGCGCCACCACGTCCGCCATCGCGGCGCGCTCATCGGTGAACTGCGCGATCCCGGCGCAGCCGTCGAGATAGGCGGCGGCGGCCGCATGATAAAGGCTGAACTTCGATTGCAGCCCGGTCTCCGGATCGGCAAGCCCGGTGATCCGCACCGCAAACGGATGCACGGTGAGCTCCACGCGCTCGACCTCGGCCGGTGTGCGCACGCGCGCGCCGCGCAGCGCCACCATGGCATCGAGCGCCGGATGCAGCACGACGCCGCAGGCATAAGGCTTGTGGCCGTTGCGCGCGATCTCCCAGCGGGTGCCGAGCTCCTCGAGCACCAGCTCAGGCGCCGCCTTGTCGCTGTAGATGCGGCAGAAGCCGCGTTTGCCCTCGATCATCTCGTCGGTGCTGTCGAAGCCCTGCTCGGCCAAGAGCGCCGCCAAAAGCCCGTTCGATGCCGCCTTGCCGGCATGAAACGACTTGCACATGGTGCCGCGGTTCTGCTGCATGCCGCCGGCTTGCGTCGCCGCGATGCCGAGCGCATGGATCATGCGCGGCGTATCAAGCCGCATGAGCCGCGCCGCCGCGGCGCCGGCCGCGATCGAGCCGAGCGTGCCGGTGAGATGCCAGCCGCCGGCGTGATGGCCGGGCGCCGACTGCCCAACGCGCACGCCCGCTTCGAAGCCGGCCGCATAGGCGCAGATAAAGTCGCGCCCGCTCACGTCGCCAAGCTCGATCAAGGGAAACAACGCCGCCAGGATCGGCCCGCTGGTATGCAACACGACGCCACCCATGTGGGTGTCGTCATAATCGAGCATGTGGCCCATCTGGCCGTTGGCGAGCGCCGCCTCCATCAGCCCGAGCTTGCGCTTGCGGCCCAGCACCGTCGCCTGCGGCTTGCCGCTGATTGCGTTGAGAACGGCTAGCAGCTTGTCGATGGTCGGATGGCCGCTGCCGGCGAGCGCGCAGCCGATCCAGTCGATCAGGCCGCGGCGCGCTTCGTGCACGGCGCGCTCCGAGAGATCCTCGAAGCGAAACCGCGCCAGGAAGTCGCCGAACACTTTCGTCGTGTTCAAGCCCGGCGAGGCGAGATTGTAGTCAGCCTTGGTCGCGACTTGCGAAGCCATAAACCCCATCCTCACCCTGAACTCGGTATTCCTCACGGCATATAGAGGCCGCCGCTTACATGCATCGTCTGCCCGGTGATGTAACTCGCCTGCGGCTGGCACAGCATGCGCACCACGGCGGCGACGTCGTCCGGCACGCCTTCGCGGCCGACCGGCGGCACGGCTTGGATGCCGCGGCCCGACGTCGCCGAGCGCTCGCCGCCGATCTTGCCCGGCACCACGCAGTTGACCGTGATGCCCTGCGGCGCAAACTCCGACGCCAGCGCCTTGGTGAAGCCGACGATGCCCATCTTGCCGGTGCCGACATGCGCGCGCCCGGGCGCGCCCAGATGGGTCGAGACCCCGCCCAGGTTGATGATGCGCCCGTACTTGTTCTTGAGCATATGCGGCAACACCGCGCGCGAGCACAGGAACGCGCCGTCAAGAATGACGCCCAGAACCTCGTGCCATTGCTTGAGCGACATGTCGAGGAAATGCGCCTCGGCGCGGATCGCCGCATTGTTGATCAGGATATCGACGCGGCCGAAGGTCTTGATCACCGTGTCGACCATCCGGCCGACCGCCGCCTCGTCGGTGATGTCGGCCAGGTGCACCAGCGCGCGGGCGCCCGCCTTCTCGACCTCCGCGGCAGTCCGTTCCGCCTCCTCGCGCGAGGAGCGCGCATTGATCACGACCGCAGCCCCGTCGCGCGCAAGCGACAGCGCCATGGCGCGGCCCAGCCGCCGCACGCCGCCCGTGACGATCGCCACCTGTCCGTCGAGAACCCGTTCGTTCGCCAATGCCGCCTCCAAGATATTTCCGTTCCCTGGTGAGCACGGCCTCAAAGCGCGGCAGGGCGGAACTCCCTCTCCCCGCAGGGGAGAGGGTTGGGGTGAGGGGGTTCAGCTCACTCGATGGTTTGTAACCCCTCACCCCACCCCTCTCCCTTTGGGAGAGGGAGCCGTCCGCACTCGCGGCTCGCTCGTGCCTACCACAATTGCTACCCGCCGCCCCCGCTAGTGCCCCGTTTCCGAAGCTCGTGATACACCTCAGCACGCTCTGACACGAGCTTCGGAAACAAAGGGGCACTAGCAACTCTATGATTCTAGTGCCGCTTTTCGATTTGAAGTTCCTAGCCGAGTTTGCTGCAGGTGGTGTAGGAACTTCAAATCGGCGGCACTAGGCAGAATGGCGGCACAAACCCATACGTGAGGAGCCATGAGCGTTCAATCCGATAGCGCGACCTCCCCGCTGGCGCAGCGGCTGTCCGACTACATCGCGGGCGCCGCCGATCGCCCGCTGCCGCCCGCGGTCGCCGAAAAGACCCGCCACCACGTGCTCGACACCCTGGCGGCGATCCTGTCCGGCTCGCGGCTCAAGGCCGGCAGGCTCGCGACCGCCTATGTGGCGCGCTTTACCGGCACCCCGGAGGCGACCGTCGTCGGCACCGCGCTCATGGTCCCGGCCGAGCTCGCGGCGCTCGCCAACGGCATGTCAGGCCATGCCGACGAGACCGACGACTCGCATCTGGGCGGCCGCTTTCATCCCGGCTGCGGCATCGTGCCGGCGGCGCTCGCGGTCGCCGAGCTGAAGGATTGCGACGGCGCGGCCTTCCTGCGCGCGGTCACGCTCGGCTACGACATCGGCGCAAGGCTCTCCATGTCGCTCGGCTACAGCGCGCCCAACAATCGCCCCGGCCACAGCACCCACAGCCTCGGCACCGCCTTCGGGGCGGCGGCGGCCGCAGCCGCACTTCTGCGCTTCGATGCCCAGCGCGTGCGCCATGTGCTCTCTTATGCGGCCCAGCAGGCCTCCGGCGTGCCCTATTGGCATCGCGACAGCGAGCACGTCGAGAAGGCATTCGACTTCGGCGGCATGGGGGCGCGCAACGGCGTTGCCAGCGCGCTGATGGTGGCAGCCGGCTGTTCCGGTGTGGACGATCCATTCACGGGCCGCAATCACTTCTACACGGCGTTTGGCGAGACGCCGAAGCCCGACCTGCTCACGCACGAGCTCGGCCACCGCTTCGAGATCATGGCGGCCTCGATCAAGAAGTGGTGCGTCGGCTCGCCGATCCAGTCGGTGCTCGACGCCACCACCGCGCTCGTCGCCGAGCACCATATCCGCCCCGACGACATCAAGGCCATGCGCATCACCATGCCGGACGACCGCATGCACATCGTCGACAACCGCTCGATGCCGGATGTCTGCGTGCAGCATCTCGCGACGCTCGCCGTGATCGACGGCACCGTCACCTTCGCGGCCACCCACGACCACGCCCGCATGAGCGAGGCGACCGTGCAGGCCGTGCGCCGCACCATCACGCTCATTCCGAGCGCGGAGCTCACCGTCGCGGAGCCGGCCCGGCAGGCGATCGTCGAGTTTGATCTTAAAAGCGGCAAGACCGTGCGCCATCACGCCAAGGCGGTGCGCGGCACGCCCGACAATCCGATGACCACGCAGGAGATCGAGGACAAGGCGCGCGACCTGGTGGCGCCGATCATCGGCGCGGATCGGGCGGGTCGACTTGTCGAAGCAGTCAGCGCCATCGAAACGATCCGATCCGTCCGCGAGTTGCGGCCGCTGCTACAGGCGTGATCCGTCGAGAGTATTTTCAGGAAAAGTGGAAGCCGGCTTTCCTGAAAACGCTCTAATCTCACTCAGTCAGAAACATGGGTGCACACTGCAAACGGCGGCGCAGCCCGACCGCAGCGGTTGTTATTGCGCCCTCTCCCCTTGCGGGAGAGGGCCGTTTTGCGGTTCAACCAAAAGGAAGGGTGAGGGGTGAGGCTGCAACCCCTCACCCAACGGTACTTGTTGAACGTCCAGCGCTGCCCTCTCCCGCAAGGGGAGAGGGCGCGATAACAGGCGCCGACCTTTCAGACGCAGTACGCTTAGGCCGGCACGGCCACTCTTGCCTCATGCCGTTCCGCCGTATCGCCATCCAGCCTGCCGTCGCGCAACTGAAAGATGTGATCGAAGCGGTCGAAGATCTTCTCGTCGTGCGTCACCGCGATGATGGCCGCGTCCCGCTCGACCGCCAGCCGGCGCATCAGATCCATGACGATGCCGGCGCGCTGGGAATCGAGCGCGGCCGTCGGCTCGTCCGCGAGAATGATGCGCGGGCTGTTCGCGAGCGCGCGCGCAATCGCCACGCGCTGCGCCTCGCCTCCCGAGAGCTTGGACGGCATCGCGTTCTTGCGGTGACCCACCTCCAGGTAGTCGAGGAGGTCCACGGCGCGCTTGCGTGCTGTCGCCATATCGACGCCCGCCAGCTGCAGCACGACCGCGACGTTGTCGGTCGCATCGAGAAACGGCAGCAGATTGTGGAACTGGAAGATGAAACCGATCTTGTCGAGCCGCAGGCGTCGCAAATCGCTGCGCTGCCATTTGCCGTCGCGCAGCACGCGCTCGCCGTCGAGATCCATGGAGCCCGACGATGGATCGAGGATGCAGCCGATGACATTGAGGAGAGTGGTCTTGCCGGAGCCGGAAGGACCGAGCAGGGCGACGACCTCGCGTGGATAGACGTCAAGCGACACGTCGCGCAGCGCATCGACGCGTGTTTCGCCTTCGCCGAAATGCTTGGAGATCCGATCGACCCGCACGAGAGGTACGCCAGCAGTGGCCATGTCAGCCCCCGAGCGCCGCTGCGGGCTCCACCCGCAGAGCGGCGCGCACGCCGAGCCCGCTGGCGAGGAGGCATACGACGAACACGACCAGCCCGAGGATCGCCACGTTGTCGGGCTCCAGCACCACGCGCCGCGGGAAGAAGTCTTTGATGCCGAGGACGAGAGTGGTGCCGATCGTGAAACCCACGACGCCGAGGGCAAGCGCCTGCTGCACGATCATGCCGATGATGGTCCGGTCCGGAGCCCCGATCAGCTTCAGGGTGGCGATCTGTCTCAGCTTCTCCATCGTCATCGTGTAGATGATGAGGGCGATGATCACGGCCGAGACGGTGAGCAGAAGCGACGTGAACAGCCCAATCTGCCGCCGGGCACGGTCGACCAGCGAGAGCGTCAGGATCGCCTCCTGGCCCTCCTGCGTGATCGCCGCCAGGTGCTTCCAGCGCCGCACCGTTTCGGCAACCGTCACGGGCGAGGCGCTCGGCTGCAGCCGCGCGACGACCACGTTGACGGTGTCGCGACTTCCAGTGCTGGCGCCCGCGACGGCATTGCGGGCCTGCTCGACACGGGCGGCCGGCGGGGCAAGATCAAACTGCAGCCTTTGCGCGTCGAGCAGCGTGATGTAGACGGCGGGGTCGCCGCCGGAGTTGACCTGGTATCGGGTTAGACCGACCACCGTGAAGGTGTTGCGGCCGAGCTCGATCCGATCTCCCGGGACCAGCCCGCTCGTGCGATCGGCGACCATCTCATAGTGACTGCGGGAAATGCTGCGCCCCTCGTAGACCTCCGGTGGGCCGCCCGGCCGTGTGGGCTCGTAACCGATGACATAGAGCCTGAGCTTGTTGCCCTGATGCCGGGCCTCGACCGTCTGATACGTGATGCTGCCGGCAGTCGCGACGCCCGCGATGCGTGCGACAGCCTCGCGCGTGTCGCCCGGAATGCGCGATGCCTCCGCGAAGGGACCGCGCGTATTGGCTTCCACGACCCACAGGTCGACAGCCGGCGCCCGCGCAATGGTCAGCGCATCCACCACAATGCCGCGATAGATGCCGATCATCGCCAGCACGACACTGAGCAGGAGCCCAAGCCCGACACAGGTCAGGAGGAAACGGCCAAGATTGTGCCGGGCATCGCGATACGCGAGGTTCATTTCGTTTTCGCCTCGATTGCCCGTGCAGCGCGGCCCTCGCGCAGACCGCTGTCCAGGCGTACGACCACGCGCGCATCGTCGGGCAAGCCACCCACGATTTCGAGCCGCCCGTCTTCAGTACGATGGAGAAACTGGACGAGACGGCGCTGCAGCCGCCCGGACTCGACCGTCCACACCGAGCCCTGCCGGCCGTCGTAGCCCTGCACGGCGGCCTCCGGCACCAGCAACGCCTTGTCGAGGTGCGCGACCGTGATCCAGAACTCCACCTGCTCGCCGAGGTACACCCGAGGCGGTGGATTGTCCCCTTTGATGAAGACGCGCCGCTCCTCGGTGACGCGGTCGCTTTCAAGGGCGATGCGGACGACTCGACCCGTAAAAGCATCCTGCGGACGCGAGCGCAGACGCGCGTCGACGCGCTGATCCTCTTGAATGTAGCCTGCGCGCGCCTCGTCGACATGGGCGAGCCCCCAGTACGAGTCGTTCGCAATGAGCGTGAAGATCGGATCGCCGGCCTTGATGACGCTGCCGGGCTCCTTGTGGCGCTCGATCACCGCCGCGTCATAGGGCGCCACGAGGGTCCGGTGGCGCAGCATGGTCTCTTCGAATTCGAGCTGCGCCCGCGCGTCCGTCAGTTGCGCCTTGGCATTCTCTGCCTCGCTCGACGCAATCGCAACGTCGGCCTTCGCGACGGCCTCGTCCCGGATGGCCTCCTCCGCGGCTTGCTGCGAGACCACGTCGCGGCCGACCAGGACCTGCCTGCGGCGGTTGACGTCCTGCTTCTGGGCGAACACGGCCTGCGCCTTCTCGACGTTGGCCGCACCTTTCTTGATATTGACCTCGGCAATCAGCAGTGCGGCGTGCGCCTTGGCCACCTTGGCTTGCTGCTCGCCGGTGTTGAGACGCGCCAGAACCTGGCCCTTGCTGACGCGGTCGCCGTGGTCGGCATTGAGCTCGACGAGCGTGGCCCCGACCTCAAATCCGATTTTCGACAGCACCCGCGCCTCGACCGTGCCCAGGCCGAAAACGCGGACCGGAACGTTGTGCTCGACGGACGCCAGCTGGACGGACAGCGGGCGATTGCCGTAGACCGAAGCGCCGAAGGCGATGAGCGCGACGAGGCCGGCAGCCACCAGCGCATACTTGACGAGCGGCTTGCGAAGCGTCGCGGCGGACAGCAGCCCTCTCCTGTCGTCTTTAGACACAATTCGACCAGCCGGGTTCGATTGATTGGCAGGTTCGTTCATGCTCGATCAGGCTCATGGAGAAGGACCGGGATTGCAGATAGGCCAGAAATCCCGCCAGCCTACAACTGGCGAGACAATAGAGGCCCGCCGCGCGGACGCTCCTTGATCCTGATCAATCCTCTCCACGCCGACCATTGTGGCCCACTACTGCTGGCTCTGCGCCAGGATCCTGCCCGCGCGCTCGACCAGCGGCTTGGGCGTGCCGTAGGCATCCTGCAGGAACTGCTCGATCGCCTCACCGGTAATCGGCGCGATGTCGAGGCGCAGCCTCGCCGCCTCCTCGAGGAACGCCTTGTCTTGCATGGTGGCGTCGAAGGCGCGGCGTAGCGCAAGCTTGCGGTCGTCCGGAATGCCCGGCGGCGCGAGATAGGGCCTGCCCATTATGGTCCAGCCAACCAGGAGGCGGAGCACGCGCTGGTCGTCCGCGCTCCTGGCGAAGTCCATCACAAACGGCACGTCGCCCATCTTGGCGTTGCGTTGAAGCCCGATCTGCAGGAGCGTGCGTACCTTGCCCTCGCGCAGCCAGTCGGGATGCGCCGCCTGCAGCGCCGCGTAGACCATGCCGCACATGCCCTGCACCTCGCCGCGCTCCATCGCCAGCATGATCGCGGAGGTGCCGTTATAGCCGCGCACGAGCTTCATGCGGGTGCCGAGCACCGCATTGAGTGCGAGCGGAAAATCGAGGTTCGAGGTGCCCGACGTTCCGAGCACCAGCTCCTTCTCGAACAGGTCCTGCGCCCGCGTGAAGGGAGTCGTGTGCCAGGCAAAGCAGACGCCCGGCTCATCGTTGGCGCTGCCGATCCAGCTGAACTTCTGTCCCTCGAACTGGGTCGGCCGCGCGCCAAACATCGGCTCGAGCGCGGCCGAGCCCGCAATGAGGCCGATCTCGGACCCGTCCTTGGGCGCAAGGTTGTAGAGATAGTTCGCCGCCCGCACGGAGCCTGCGCCCTGCATGTTCTTGACCACGATATCGGGCGCGCCGGGCAGATGCTTCGGCAAATGACGCGCGACCGAGCGGGCGTAAGGATCATAGGCGCCACCCGGATTGAAGCCGACAATCAGACTGACGGTGCGGCCCTTGTAGAACTGCTCGACCGTCTGCGCGGTGGCACCGCCGGCGCAGAGAGCAACCACAAGGCTCAGAGCCGCAAGCCGCCCGATCATTGTGCGCTACGCCCCAGCATCTGGGCCGCGCGCGCGGACACCTCGGCGGGCGTCCGATAGGCGTCGTCCACGAACGCCGCAATGGCGCTGCCGCTCATCGGCTCGATCCCAACCTGCGCCTTCTCGGCGTCGGCGAGCAGGCCTGGATCCTTCATGGCACGGTCGAAGCCGTCGCGCAGCGCCCGCACCCTCTCCTCCGGCACGCCGGGCGGCGCGCCGATCGGGCGCTCAAGGTCGAGCCAGCCGAACACCAGGCGGAAGATCTGGCGGTCCTGCTCAGACTTCGCGTAGTCGAAGATGAACGGCACGTTCGGCATGTGCGGGTTCCTGGCGAGCCCGACCTGCACCAGGATGTTGGCTTTGCCGTCAGCGAGGCCGGCGGTGCGCATCGAGTGATAGCCGACGCCGCAGAAGCCTTCGATCTCGCCGCGCTCCATGGCGAGCCGCAGCGCGGCGCTGCCGCCATAGCCTTTCACCAGCTTGAACCTGGCGCCGATCACGTTGTTCATCACCACCGGAAAGTCGTAGGTCGAGGTGCCCGATGTGCCGGTGATCATCTCGCGCTTGATGACGTCGTCGATGGTCTTGAACGGGCTCGACGGCGACGACAGGCACACGTTCGAGTCGGACGACGGCGCGCCGATCCAGCCGAACTTGCGCGCGTCGTACTTGTGCTGGGTGCCGCCCATCAAGGGATCGATGGTGATGTTGCCGGCGAACAATCCAAGCTCGGTGCCATCCTTCGGCGACACGTTATAGATGTGGTTGGCGGCGACCACACTGCCGGCGCCCTGCATGTTGCGGACCACCACGGTCGGGTTGCCGGCGATGTGCTTGCCGATATGGCGCGCGATCAGCCGCGCATAGGTGTCGGCGCCGCCGCCCGGGTTGAAGCCCACAACCAGGCTTACGGTGCGGCCGCGATAGAAGTCGTCCTGGGCGTGCGCAACCGGCGGAAGCATTACGGCGAGGGCGACGAGAGCCGTACGGCTACCGACCTTCATTGTTCTCTCCCGTCTCTCCGCTGTCATCCCCGCGCAAGCGGGGATCCAGTAAGCACGAACCAGGCGGTTGGTGCCCCGGCTTCGCAACATCCGCCTTTGGATACTGGGTCCCCGCCTGCGCGGGGACGACAGCTCCTGAATTCCATACCATGCAAAGCGTCTGCTATCATACCAACCAGCAACGAACGAGCATCGTGAAGGCAGGGCCATGAGCAAGGTGCAAAAGGTCGCGGTCGTGGGTGCGGGGCTGGGCGGCTTGAACGCCGCGATTGCGCTCAACCAGCGCGGTTTTGATGTCACGGTCTATGAGCAGGCCGATGCGCTGGGCGAGATCGGGGCCGGCGTCCAGCTCAGCCCCAACGCCGCGCGTGTCCTCATGGCGCTCGGCCTCGACCAGGCCTTCGAGGCGATCGCGTTCGAGCCCAACCGGCACGTGGTGCGCAACTGGAAGAGCGGCAGCATCGTGTCGGCCACACAGATGAAGGGCGTGTTCCGCCCGCAATACGGTGCCGGCTATTTCGGCGCGCACCGGGCCGACCTGCATGCGGTGCTGCAGCGCGCGGTGCCGTCAGGCTCGATCCGCCTCAATGCGAAATGCACGGGGCTACGGCAGAGCGCCGACCGCGCGGTGATCCTATTCGCGGACGGCAGCGAGGCGGAGGCCGACGTGGTGATCGGCGCCGACGGCATCCGCTCCTGCGTGCGCGCGAGCCTCTACGGCCCGGACGCGCCGCGCTTCACCGGCCACATCGTCTGGCGCGGGCTGGTGCCGACCAGCGCGCTGCCCAAGGGCTTGATCGAGCCGGACATGACCGCGTGGTTCGGCCCCAAGGGCACGGTCGTGCACTATTACGTGCGCCGCGGCGAGATCGTGAACTGGATCGCGCATTACGAGACCGACTGGCGCGAGGAATCGTGGTCGGCGGAGTCGGACTGGCGCGAGGCCGCGCAGGCCTATGCGGGCTGGCATCCGCTGTTGGCCGAGCTCTTCTCGCGGACCGAGCGCTGCTACAAGTGGGCGCTCTACGATCGCGATCCGCTGCCGCGCTGGACGCAAGGGCGCGTGACGCTGCTGGGCGACGCCGCCCACCCGATGCTGCCTTACCTCGCACAGGGCGCCGGCCAGGCGATCGAGGACGGCTATGTGCTGGCCGACATGCTGGCACAGCACCGCAACGATCCATGCGAGGCGCTGCTCGCCTACCAGCAGGCACGCCTGCCCCGCACGTCGCGGATCCAGCTGCATGCCCGCGAGCGCGGCAAGATCAACAACACGACCTCGGCCCTTGCACGCTTCACGCGCGACATCCGCTACCGGATCAAGAAGCTTCTGAAGCCGAACGAGCACACCTACGGCATCGAGTGGATCTACGGCCACGATGTGACGGCCGGCGCGCGCGCGAAAGAGCCGGCCGAGGCGGCGTGAGCAGGGTTGCTGTTATTATCGTCCCCGCGAAGGCGGGACCCATAATCACTGAGGTATCGGCATGTCACGAGCCGTGCCACATCGCGACGACACGGCGTATGGCTCCCCGCCTTCGCGGGAGCGACACCTGAGAGATGCGAGCAAAGGCCGGTCTCAGGTCTCCCTTGCCCCTTCTGCGAACAAGTCCTCGACCGCAAACGCGCCGCGAATGAGGCCCTGGTCGCGCGAGTACTTGATGAAGCGCTCCAGGTTGGCGCGGTTGGCGGCAAGCCCCACCGGCCAGATATTCTTGCCGAACATCGCCTTCTCGCGCTCGTAGTAGCGGCGCCCAAAGGCGAGGCTCGACCAGTTCGGGTCGGAGTAATAATCGTCCGCGATCGCGCGCGCGTCCGCATACATCTCCATCAAGGTCACCGGCAGGGAAGGGTTGCGCTCGGCAAGCTCCTTCTTGATCGCCAGGATGTGCATGATCGGGTAGTCGTACTTCTTGAAGTAGCGCAGCTCCTCGGCGTCCGGATCGGCGAACAGCCGCCGCATCGGCACCTCGCCAGACGTCATCGATTTCGGCGGATGCGGCTGGATCACCGCGTCAACCTTGCCGTCGCGCAGGAGGTGGCCAACGTCGGTGCTCTTGGTCAGGTGCTCGAGCCGCAGCCCCGGCTTCGGCTCGAACGCGATCTTCTCGTCGTCCTGCAGGAACCAGTGGATCTCCTCCCACGGCACCCCGTATTCGAACTTGAGGTCGCCCTTGGCAAGCAGCGACAGCGTGGTCTGGAACGAGCGGATCGCCACCTTCTTGCCGGCGAGATCGGCGGGCGACGTCAGCTTGGAATCCGCGCGCACGAAGAACAGCCCGGCGCTGAACAGCCGGCGCGGAAACACCGGCACCCCGGTGATCGGCAGGTTGCGGTCGATCGCCATCAGGTAGGTCGACATCGAGAACTCGGCGACGTCGAACTCGCCCTTGAGCATACGGCCGTGGCGATCCTCGCCGTCGCGCGCCGGATGCGACTGCCCGACCTGGTAGACCTTCAGCGACACTCCGTTGCGCGGCTTCACGGTGCCGTCGAAGAACGGAAAGTGCCGGTCGTAGCGTTCGAGTGCGATGGTCAGTTCCATGAGATCCTCTTGAGAAAAAAGGCGAATAGCGAATGGCGAGTAGCGAATAGCGAGTAGCGAATAGGGAGAAAGAGGAAGTGCGGCGTGCGCTTTCCCTATTCGCTATTCGCCACTCGCTATTCGCTACCTTCCCTGCCGGTCGATCGACTTCACCGCCTCCCAGGCGCTGATGATTGCGCCCTCCTGCCAGCCGCTCCAGTAGGTGATCTGATCGCCCGCCATGTGGAAGCGGCCTTGGGGCGTGGCGAGCGCCTGGGCGTTCGCCCCGAACTCCGGATGGCTTTCGTCGGCCCAGGCGAAGCGCTCGAACTCCATGTTGTTCCAGCCGATCGCGAGGCCGTGTTCAACATACCGGCCGTAGTCGGGGTGGAGCTTCTCGCCCTGCGCGCGAGCGATCGCCAGCCGCTCGGCGATCGGCTTGGCGTTGAACTCGTCGGCCGGCGCTCCATACATGTAGGCGCCGGTGAGGACGCCCTTGCGCGACAAGAAGCCCGAGGACGGATACCAGACCTGGGTGATGGGATCGGTAGTCCAGGAGATCCCGCCATAGATGTGATCGTCCGTCTCCCAGAAGCGATCGGCCTGCCAGCCGACCTTGCCGGCCGCCTGCGTCGGCAGCTGCTGCGCAGCCTGCATGAAAGCCGCCGGCAGGTTGGTGCGTAGCGCCTTGAAGATCGGCATCGGAATGGTCGAGATGCAGAAGTCCGCCGCCAGTGTGCGCGTCACGCCGTTGTCGTCGTACGCGATCGTGACCTTGTCGGCGCCGTTCTCGATCGCCGTCACCTTGGCGCCGAAGCGCACCAGTCGCTCGAGTGTGCCGTTGCGGCCGCTCAGCTCCTGGCGCGCGAAGGCGTTGACGAAATGGTCCATCCCGCCCACGGGCTCCATGAGCGAGGTCTGCCAGAAATATTCCTGGTCGCGGAAGATGTAGTCGTCCCACACCCGCGAACGCAGGATCTCGTCGAGCGCCATCGGCGACAGCGGCCGGCCCGGCTCGTTGGCAAGCCCGGGCGGCACGTCGTAGCCGGCCCAGCCGAACTTGTTCTGATACGAATACGTCACCCTGCCGTCACGCTCGACCTTGGTGAGGTCGCCGAACTTCGCCAGCATGTCGCGAAAGGTCTCCAGCTCGGTCTTCGGGATCGGCAGGTCCATGTCGGGCTTGGTGACGCACTTGTCGAGCAGCTCCGCGACATGGCCCTGCAGGTCGTAGAAGGCGCGGCGCACCTGCATGGTGCGGCCATTGCCGAGATGGCCCGAATGCACGAGGTTGGCGCGGCTCGCGAAAATATAGGGCTGCAGCGTCACGCCGAACTGCCGGCAATAGTCGATGACATGCACATGGTGATGCGGGATGCGTCCCGGCCCGGCGTTGAGCCACTGTCCGTCGTCGAACCGGCATTCCTGGTAGGGCGCATCCATTTCCTTGAATCCGTCGCCGCGGCGCAGCGTCAGGCTGCGCCCGCCGATGCGGCGCGACGCTTCGAGAATGACGCAGTCGTAGCCCGCGCGGTCGAGCTCGTAGGCCGCGCACAGGCCGGCGACGCCGGCGCCCAGCACCGCCACCGTCTTGCCGGCGCCGGAGCCGCGCGGCAGCTCAAGACCCGCCGCGAGCGCCGGCGGAGGCTTCAGGAAGTCCCAGACCGCCAGCGTCTCGTAGACCGCGCCGGCGCCGCCGAGCCGCGCCATCGCGCCGAGCAGGCCGCGGCGTGTCATCGTCATGAATGCCTCCCAATGCCGTCAGGGCGTTGCATTGGTAAGGCGAAAGCGGCCCTGCCGCCAGGGCGCATCCGATGCGGTCCAACAACGACGATGACTCTTGCGGGCAGCCGTTGTTCAGAGGGGGAGCGTCAACGGGCGGCTGCGAGCCGACCGCTCACGGGCGGTTGGCGCTGATGTCCGTGATCTCGAGCGTGACCGAGGTCCTGCTGCCACCGCGGTTGATGGTGACCGCGATGGTCTTGCCGACGCCGACCTGCTCGAGCTCGTCGGTGAGGTCGGCCAGCCGCCTGACCGGCTTGTCGTTCGCCGCCACGATCACGTCGCCGAGCGTCCCGGTCGAGGTGTTCACGCCCCGCAGTCCCGCCTTCTCGGCCGACGAGCCGGGAGCCGTGCGTACGATGACGACACCTTCGACGCCAAGCCGCGTGGCCACCGCCTCGTTGGCCGCCACAATGCCGATGCCGGGCGTCGGCACGCGGCCGTTGCGGATCAGCTCCGGGACAATCCGGTTCACCACATCGACCGGGATCGCGAAACCGATCCCGGCATTCGAGCCCGATGGCGAATAGATCGCCGTGTTGACACCGATCAGCCGCCCGGCGGAGTCGAGCAGCGGGCCGCCCGAATTGCCCGGATTGATCGCGGCGTCGGTCTGGATCACATTGGAAATCTCGCGACCGCCGCTGGTGGGCAGCCGCCGCTTCAAGGCGCTGATGATGCCAGTGGTGAGTGACTGGTCGAGCCCGAACGGATTGCCGATCGCGAACGCCGACTGCCCGACCTTGAGCTCGGCCGAGCTGCCGACTGCGATCGGCGGCGGCATCTGCCGCACGCCGCCGAGACGGATCACCGCAAGGTCGTAGTTCGGCGCGACGCCGACGATCTCCGCCTTTACGGCTTCGCCCGAAGCGAGCCGCACCGCGAGCGCGGTCGCGCCCTCGACCACATGATCGTTGGTGACGACGTGGCCAGCCGCATCCCAGACGAAGCCGGTTCCGGTCTGGACCTGCGCCTCCTCCCCGCGCGTTGTTGCTACCTCGGCGCCGCGGCCGACCACCTGGACAACGGAGGGCGACACACGCTCGAACAGCGCGATGGTGGCCCGCTCGTAATCGGCGAGATCGCCGCGCGGCTCGACCGCCCGCGGGTTGGTCGCAGCGTAAAGTCGATAGTCGATATAGGGGCGGGCGACGAAAAGAACGGATATGCCGACAATCACCGCCGCCATCACGGCAAAGATGCGGTTTGCCATTGCTGTCTCCCTCATCGGTCACGAGGCGCGGCCTACCCCGCCAAGCAACTCCCAAACGCAGATCGCGGTTCCGTATGCCGCACGGGAAAGTACGATTGGGAAAGTACGATCGGCGGACTTCATGGACGCTATGCAGGCGCAGAGCCCGGCCCATGATAAACATCAAGACAAATATCAACGAGATTCGCGTCGCGATAAACGGCATGTCCGGCTGCAACCTGATGCCAGTGCCTGCGGCACGCCCCAACACACTGACTGGCGCCAGGCGGGCATTTGATCCAAGTCAACGACGGCCCCGTGGGGCATGGCGAAAGCTGTTGCATCAAGTTCGGGCAAGGCTTCCATGAATCATCATCATCGCAAGACGCTGCACGCTCTGTTCGCTCATCCCATCAGCGCCAATATCGACTTCAAGAAGGTCATCCATCTCCTCGAAGAGATGGGTGCCGAAGTGGAGAACAAGTCTGGCAACCGGGTCGGGGTGAAGCTCAACGGGCACTCGGCCGCGTTTACGCACGCCCACCACGACCTGCCCAAGGAAGAAGTCGTGCAGGTGCGCAAGTTTCTCGAAACGTGCGGCATTACACCCGCCGCCTATCCGCTCTGACGCACGCCCGCCATGAGTGCGGCGTGAGCCTTTTGCCTTCGGCACCCCATGGGCGGCTTCCGGGTAGCCCGCCAGGAGCACGGAGACCCCCTGGCCCGATCAGGCCCGGCAGGTCCTGTTCGGGCAGCCATGATGCGTGTAGGATTCCGCCGGGGCGGCATGCACGTCATTGAGGCGACCATGCAAATTGTTGGATTGGGCTTCCTGGCCGCTGCCCTTGCGACCGCGCTCTCCGCCGTGACCCTGCCGGCACGCGCAGAAACCATGCACCTCCTGACCAATCAGGGTGAGCGCGAGGCGATCGTCCTGCCATCGCGGCAGGGGCCGGCGCCGACGATCATTGTGCTGCACGGCGCCACGTCCACGGCGGCGTGGACGGCGGAGCACTCAGGCTTCGCCGAGGCCGCCGCCGCGCATCGCTTCACCGCGGTCTTCCCGCAAGGCATCAGGAAGCAATGGAACGACGGCCGGGAAGCGCGTGCCGCCGACATCGACGATGTCGGCTTCCTGCAGCGACTGGTGAGCGCGCTCGCGGGCCGCGGCATTGCGGATCCCGCGCAGGTCTACCTCGCCGGCATCTCCAACGGCGGCATGATGACGTTCCGCATGCTCTGCGAGGCCTCCGAGTTATTCGCCGGCGCCGCGACCGTCATTGCCAACATGCCGGCCCGTATCGGCGCGCGCTGCGCGCCGCGCAAGCCGGTGCCGGTCGTGATGTTCAACGGCACCGCCGATCCGCTCGTGCCCTATGACGGCGGCGGCGTCGGTTTTGCCGGCCTGCGCGGCTCCGTGTGGGCGGCCGAGGAGACCGCCGAGTTCATGGCCGATGTCAACGCTTGCGCGGCTGCACGTGCCCTGCCGCTGCCAACCAGCGCGCGGAGCGGCCATGTACAGGTGACGCGGCTTGAATGGACGTTCTGCCGAACCGGCAGCCCCGTCGCGCTCTACCGCTTCGACGGCGGCGGCCATCAGGTGCCCGGCCAGCGCTCATTCTTGCCGCTGTTTCTTGGCCGGGGCTACCGGGCACTGCACGCTGCCGATGAAGCGTTCGCCTTCTTCCGACGCTGAACCATGCGGCACCACCGTGGCCGCGCTTGACGCGATGGCGGATGGATAGAAATATGGCTTCGCCCGCATGCAGGACGTCCCCCATCCCACCGTCGACCCGATCACGCTCGAGGTGATCCGGCACGGGCTCGTTTCGATCGCGAACCAGATCGACGCCAACATCAAGCGCACGGCGTTCAGCCCGTACATCTATGAATACAACGATTTTGCGGTGGGCCTGACCGACGCCGACGGAAGGCTGATCGCGCAGTGCACCGGCGGCATGCCGCCGTTCGTCGCCGACTCGGTCGGCATGGCGGTGCGCGACGGGCTTGCCATCTACGGGCACGACCGCCTGCAACCCGGCGACGTGGTGCTGTGCAATCACGCCGCCGTGCAGGGCCAGCACCTCAACAACACCGTCATGTACACGCCGATCCATGCCGGGCTCGCCACCCTGATCGGCTTCTTCGCCATCAACGTGCACTGGATCGACATCGCGGGCGCGGTGCCGCGCTCGCCCGACATTTTCGGCGAAGGGCTGCAGCTGCGCTCGATCAAGCTGTGGAAGCGCGGCGAGCCGGTCGAGGAAATCTATCGCATCATCGAATGCAACACACGCCAGCCGACCGAGCTGCTCGGCGATATCGCGGCGCAGCTGGCGGGCTGCCTGCTTGGGCGCGATCTGGTGGCCGAGCTGGTCGGCAAGTACGGCATCGCGACCTTCGAGCGCGCGGTCGAGATCATTCTCGATCAGTCGGAGGCGGCCGCCCGCGCGCTCATTCGCGCGATGCCGGACGGCGTCTATACGCACGAGACCTTTCTCGACAACGACCGCTCGGGCGACGAGCCGCTGCCGATCCGCATCAAGGTCGTGGTCGCAGGCGACGAGCTGACCATCGACTATTCGGGCATCGCCGATCAGGTGAAGGGGCCGATCAACTCGGGCTGGTTCGGCGGCGGCCAGACCACCGCGCGCGTCGCCTTCAAATATCTGATGGGCGCGGGCGAGATGGCGAACGAAGGCACGTTCCGGCCGCTCAAGCTCATATTGCCGCCCGGCAAGATCCTCAGCGCCGACGCCACGGCGCCGATGGGCAACTATTCGACGCCGTTCCCGACCGTGATCGACGCGGTGATCAAGGCGCTCGAGCGCGCGCTGCCCGAGCGCGTGCCGGGCGGGCATTTCGGCACCCATTCGGGCATCCGCTTTTCCGGCCGGCGGCCCGACGGCAGCTACTTCGCCACCCACGACAGCGGCCACGGCGGCTGGGGCGCCTGTGCGACCCATGACGGCGCGGGCCCGTTCCGCACCATGGCGCATGGCGACACTCGCATCATCCCGCTCGAGCTGCAGGAGAGCTACCTGCCGGTGCGGATCGAGGAGTTCTCGCTGCGTGCGGATTCCGGCGGCGCCGGACAATTCCGTGGCGGGCTGGGCTTTCGCAAGAGCTACCGGATTCTCTCTCCTTGTGAATTGCAGACCAATCTCGACCGCACGCGCTTTCCGCCCTGGGGCGTGCAGGGCGGCATGGCGGCGACGCCCGGCCGCTTCACGGTCGTGCGTGGCGCGAATGGCGAGATGCGATCGATCGAAAAAGAGAAGGGCTTTCGTCTTGCGGCGGGCGACCTCGTCTGCGTCGAGACCGGCGGTGGCGGCGGTTACGGGTCACCGCACGAGCGATCGCTCGATCTCATCCAACGCGATCTCGACGCCGGCTATGTGTCAGCGGAGGCTGCCATGCGCGACTATGATGTGAGCGTCGGGGCCGACGGAACGGTGACGAGGAGACGGTGATGCGAGGAAGGTTTGTTCTGGCCGCCGCCAGCCTGCTCGCGGCTTGCGCGCCCGCCGCAGCACAATCGGTCGAAGACTTCTATCGCGGCAAGACCATCACGATCTATGTCGGCACCGGTATCGGCGCCGGGGCGGTCAGCGCCTATCCGATGGCGCTCGCGCCGGTGATCCGGAAATATATTCCGGGTAATCCCACCGTCGTGGTCTCGCACATGCCGGGGGCGGGCGGCATCAAGGCGGCGACCTTCATCGAGAGCGTCGGGCCGCAGGACGGCACGGCGTGGGGCTTCATCACCCGCGGTTTCATGCTGGCGCCGCTGCTCAAGCTGCCGCAGGCCAACTTCACACCCACGAGGTTCAACTGGATCGGCAGCCCTTCGCGCACCGTGTCGATCGGCGCGGTGTGGAACGCATCCACGCCGGTGCGGACAATCCAAGATGCGATGCAGCAGGAGGTCGTGGTCGGCGCCACCTCGATCGCGCAGGACACCGGCATCTTCCCGCGCGCGCTCAACCGCGTGCTCGGCACCAAGTTCAAGATCGTCACCGGCTACGCCAGCCTCGGCGCGGTCGACATTGCGATGGAGCGCCGCGAGGTGCAGGGCAAGGTCGGCTCCACCTGGAAGTCGCTCAACAGCGGGCCGAGCGCGCACTGGGTGAAGGACAATATCGTGTCGGTGCTGGTGCAGCTTGGCGTCAAGAAGTCGCCCGACATCCCGGCCGAGGTGCCGCTCGCGCTCGATCTCGCCAGGTCGCCGGAAGACCGCCAGGTGCTCGAGGTTTTGTGCGCGCCGAGCGCGACCGGATACCCGTCATTCATGGGCCCGGGCGTGCCCAAGGAGCGCGTTGACGCGATCCGCGCCGCCTATGCGGCCGCCATGAAGGATCCGGAGTTCATCGATGCGGTGCTCAAGGGCGGTCTCGACATCGATCCGATCGGCGCCGACGAGCTGACCGACGTCGTGCGCGGCATCTATGCCCTGCCGGAGGCGGCGGTGGCGCGCGCACGCGAGCTGTTGCCAGCGCCGTGAGGCACGGATCGCCCGATTGTGCCGGTGATGGCGGAACGGCTATCGCATCTGCATCGCGGCACAATTCAGCGACGCTGCGTCGCCGCCCCAGCCAGGCGACGCGGCTCCTGCCTTGGGCATCAGGGCGCCCGCGGCCCAGCCGCCTTGCGGGGCGCCAACGGCGTTGCCAGCCGCCCAGGAGCTCACTTGCGGACAATCCGGCATGCGGCCGCAACGTCCGCGCAACATCCCGATCGCCTGCGACAAGCCCGCCGTCGAGAGCCTGGTGACGCGCGGCGTCGCGCGCGCCGATTCGGTCTCGACGATCTCGACATGGTCGCGCGTGCCCGTCGCTTCGAGCAGATCCAGCGGCAGCTCCGCCGTCCACAGCTCGAACGAGGTACCGGCCTCGATTGCGTCGACCTTGAACAACGAGCCGAACCCGGACAGCGCGATCTTGCGCTCGGCCATCGCCAGCTCCACGGTTCGCTTCGCTCCGCGCTCCTCCGAGCCGATCCCGCGGAAATAGGCGATGCTGGCGTGTCGCTGGCTCGCGCATTCCATTCGGATCATGCTCGATCGCAATTCGTTGCGGCTCTCCCCCCTGGCCTCAATGAAAAACTTCATGGCC
>Ga0209798_10000128_pt1 | contig 41351 bp, 34 predicted proteins | sample DOMMetBare3Fresh_FD_187475 | JGI IMG/M metagenome (GOLD analysis project Ga0209798, IMG submission 187475) | Wetland sediment microbial communities from St. Louis River estuary, USA, under dissolved organic matter induced mercury methylation -... | ecosystem: Environmental > Aquatic >...
GGGGTCCCGCGAGTGAGCGCGTAAGTTCCGGCGGCGCGAACGAGCGGGAACCCCGCCCGGATCCGGCCCGCGCGACTGATACAACCTCCACGGTTCCGTCGGTCGGCGGTGGCGGGCTGCGCTAGAATCCGAGGCCATGAAAATAATCATCCTCGGCGCCGGCCAGGTCGGCAGCACAGCCGCCCAGCAGCTATCCCGCGAGCAGGCCAACGACGTGACGGTCGTGGATACCCGCGACGAGGTGCTGCGCGACCTTCAGGACCGGCTCGACATCCGCACGGTGTCCGGCAATGCCGCGCACCCCGCCGTGCTCGAAGCCGCGGGCGGCAGCAACGCCGACATGATCGTCGCGCTGACGAACAGCGACGAAGTCAACATGATCGCCTGCCAGATTGCCTGGACGCTGTTTCGCACGCCGACCAAGATTGCGCGAATCCGCTCCCGCGACTATCACCATCGACCGGAACTTTTCGGCGACGTCGCGATCCCGGTGGATCTCGCCATCAGCCCTGAGCAGCTGGTCACCGACTACGTGGAGCGCCTGATCCGCTACCCCGGAGCGCTGCAGGTGCTCGATTTTGCCGATGGCCGCGTGCGTCTCGTCGGCATGCGCGCACTCAAGGGCGGCAAACTGGTGGGCCACCAGCTGAAGGAACTGCGCGCGCACCTGCCGAATCGCGAAGTGCGCGTCGCAGCGATCTATCGCGGCGGCCAGAACGTGAAGCCCGAGGGCGACACGGTCATCGCTGAGCACGACGAAGTGTTCTTCATCGCTGCCCGCGATGACATGCGCATGATGATGAAGGAACTGATCACCGAGGAAGCACCGGTGCGGCGCGTCGTCATTGCCGGCGCCGGGAATATCGGCTTCCGGCTCGCGCGCGCCCTCGAGGATCGCGCGCAGGTCAAGCTGATCGACCGCAGCGCGGATCGCTCGCGCCGCGCGGCCGAGACACTGCGCAACACATTGGTGCTGACCGGCGATGCCGCCGACGAAGAACTGCTGCTTGAAGAGAACATCGACGATACCGACGTGTTCGTGGCGCTGACCAATGCCGAGGAGGCCAATATCCTCTCCGCCATGCTGGCAAAGCGCCTCGGGGCGCGGCGCGTGATGGCCCTGATCAACCGGCCTGCATATGCGGAGCTGATGGAAGGCGGCAAGATCGACATCGCGATTTCGCCGCAGACGATCACGATCGGCGCGCTCCTGTCGCATGTGCGCCGCGGCGACGTGGTGCGCGTGCATTCGCTGCGCCGCGGCGCAGCAGAGGCGATGGAGGCGATCGTCCACGCCGACGGCCGCGGTTCGCCTGTAGCCGGCAAACGAATCGACCAGATCAATCTGCCCGAGGGAACCACCATCGGCGCAATCGCGCGTGGCGAACAGGTCATCATGGCGCACCATGACACGATCATCGAAGCGGATGACCACGTCATCCTGTTCCTGACCGACCGCCGTCACGTGGAGGATGTCGGCCGGCTGTTCCAGGCCGGCACGCGCACATGAACCTGCTGATGGTGCAGCGCATCCTGGGGCTGATGCTCCTGATGTTCAGTCTGACCATGCTGCCGCCGGTGGGCGTCTCGCTCGCCTACGGCGACGGCCATTCGCGGCCTTTCCTGATCTCGTTCCTGATCGTCGCGGCGGCAGGCCTGCTCCTGTGGCTGCCGGTCCACCGCGTGCGCCGCGATCTCAGGCTGCGCGATGGTTTTCTGGTCGTTGCGGCGTTCTGGATCTGCCTCGGGATCGCCGGCGCGACGCCATTGCTCCTGAGCGATGTGCCGACGCTCAGTTTGACCGACGCGGTGTTCGAGGCGGTTTCCGGTTTCACGACGACGGGCGCGACGGTGATCGTCGGCCTCGATGACCTGCCGAAGTCCATCCTGTATTACCGTCAGCAGATCCAGTGGCTGGGCGGCATGGGAATCATCGTGCTGGCTGTGGCTCTCCTGCCCATTCTCGGGATCGGCGGCATGTCTCTCTACAAGGCCGAGACGCCCGGGCCCGTCAAGGACCAGAAACTGACGCCGCGCATCACGCAGACGGCCAAGGCGATGTGGTTCGTCTATGCGCTGCTGACTGCAGCCTGCGCACTCGCCTACTACCTGGCCGGCATGGACACCTTCGATGCCATCGGGCATTCGTTCAGCACGCTCTCGACCGGCGGATTCTCGCCGTACGACGCGAATCTCGGCCATTTCAACAGCCCCGCGGTGGATCGGGTCGCCACCGTCTTCATGTTCCTCGGCGGCGTCAGCTTTGCGCTGCATTTCTCCGCGCTGCGCCAGCGCAATCCATGGCTTTACTGGCAGGACACGGAATTCAAGGCGTATTTCTCCGTGCTCGCATTCGTCATCGTGGGAATGGCTGTCTACCTGTGGCTGGAGGGGGTGTTTGCGACTCTTTCACTGGCGCTGCTCCATGCGAGCTTCCAGGTGGTTTCGATGCAGACCACCACCGGATTCGTGACGACCGGATTTTCCCACTGGCCCGGCGCGCTGCCGGCGCTGCTGATGATGCTGGCGATCATCGGCGGTTGCGCAGGCTCGACGGCGGGCGGCATGAAGGTCATCCGCTGGCTGCTCGTGTTCAGGCAGGGTGTCGCGGAACTGAAGCGCCTCGTACATCCGAGCGCGGAAATACCGGTCAAGCTCGGAGGGCGCCCTGTGCCACAGCGGGTCATCAGTGCGGTCGCCGGATTCTTTGCGATGTATTTCATCATCTTTGCCACACTGACCCTGCTGCTGATGATGTATGGACTCGACCAGGTGACAGCCTGGTCTGCGATCGCGGCCACCATCAACAACACGGGGCCGGGTCTCGGCCAGGTGGCAACGACATATCGCGACATCCCGGATGCCGCCAAATGGATCTGCACGATCGCGATGCTGGTCGGCCGGCTCGAAATATTCACGCTGGTGCTGCTGCTGACACCGGCGTTCTGGCGGCGCTGAGATGGGCCTGCGCGAAAACCTGCAGCTGATGCTGGAGCGCGGCCAGGACTCGCCGCTGCTGCGCTATTCCCTTGGCCTCGAGTTCCTGAAAGCAGGGGATTTCCTGGCCGCGATCGACCACCTGCGCCAGGCGGTCGAACAGAATCCCGGCTACTCGGCCGCGTGGAAAGCGCTCGGGGAGGCGCATGCGAGGGCAGGTTCGCCCGAGCGCGCAGCCGAAGTTTACGAACTTGGCATCGCCGCCGCACAAAAGAGCGGCGATATCCAGGCCGCCCGCGAGATGGGCGTATTCCTGAAGCGCCTGCGCAGCTGATGTACGAGCCCAGACACAAGCCACCATTGACCCGTGCCCAGTTCGCGCGCCGCTTGCTGGTTCATTTGGCCGCTGGAATCGGACTGATCGTCGTGTCACTCGCAATTGGCATGTGGGGCTATGCCGCTTTCGAACATCTTTCCTGGCTGGATGCTTTCCTGAATGCCGCGATGCTGATGGGCGGCATGGGGCCGGTGGATCTGCCGCGGACGGAGGCAGGCAAGCTGTTCGCGGGGCTCTACGCACTCTATGCCGGGCTCGTGTTCATCGTCACGGCTGCGCTGCTCATCTCGCCCCTGCTTCACCGCCTGCTTCACCGGTTCCACTGGGACGAATCGTCCGACAAGGCCGGCAGGTAGACCTTGATTGGCCTTCTGCAACGCGTGACCACGGCTGCGGTCGAGGCAGCCGGGCACGAGATTGCGCGCATCGGCCACGGGATTCTGGTGCTGGTCGCTGTCGAGCGCGACGATACTTCCGCCGAGGCCGGGCGTCTGCTCGACCGGTTGTTGAACTATCGGGTATTCGCGGATGCCGAAGGCCGCATGAACCTCTCGGTTACGGATGTGGGCGGCGGGCTGCTGCTGGTGCCGCAATTCACGCTGGCCGCAGACACCAGGAAGGGCCTGCGGCCCGGATTCAGCACTTCGGCCCCGCCGGACGAGGGGCGGCGCCTGTTTGAGGAGCTTCTGGCGCTCGCCCGGCAGCGGTTTCCGGGCGTCCAGGCGGGCCAGTTTGGCGCCCATATGCGAGTGTCGCTTGTCAACGACGGGCCCGTCACTTTCTGGATTCAGGCTCCGCATCACGGGGCCTGAGGGGCGTTTGGCGTATCATTCTCGATTGCGCCGGGTGCGCAGGCTGGAGTTGTCAAAATGGGCATTGGTTTCAGGGAACTGCTGATCATCCTCGCGATTGCGCTCCTGATCTTCGGGGCGAAGAAGCTTCGCACCATCGGGTCGGACCTGGGCGCCGCCGTCAAGGGCTTCAAGAAGTCGATGAACGAGGGTGACGCCGAGGAAGGCGGCAAGAAGCTCGCGCAGGACGATCGTCCGGACGCGGATTTCAGCAGCAAGAAACCCGACAACGCCGACTCCTCGAAGAACGCCTGACGCGCGATGTTTGAGGTCGGCTTCACCGAGATCATCCTGATACTCGGCATCGCGCTGTTGGTGCTGGGCCCGGAGAAGCTCCCGAAACTCGCCAATCAGGTCGGCCGCTGGGCAGGCCGCGCCCGCGCGATGGCGCGCCAGCTGCGTCAGCAGCTCGATGAAGAAGTGACCATCACAACCGGCGTCGATACCGACCTGACAACACGCCGCCCACCCGGTGTTGCTCCCGTGGATTCACCGGACCGCGACGTCCAGAAACCGTCATGATCGAGCCCGCGCCTGAACCGGAAAAGCTCGCCGAGAGCTCGCTGCTATCGCATCTGCTCGAACTGCGCGACCGGCTGTTGCGCGCGCTGATCGCGACCTGCGTGGTCGCGGTGCCCTGCCTATATTTCGCGAACGACATCTTTACGTGGCTCTCTGAACCGCTGCGTGCACAGTTGCCGCCGGGAACCAAGCTGATCGCAACCAGCGTCGTGGCGCCCTTCATGGCGCCCTTCAAGCTCGCGCTTCTTGCGGCGATCTTCCTTGCGATGCCCGTGATCCTGTACCAGATCTGGGCATTCATCGCGCCCGGCCTGTATCGCCATGAACGACGCTTCGCGCTGCCGCTGTTCGTCTCGAGCGTGATCCTGTTCTACTGTGGCACGGCATTCGCCTACTTCCTCGTCTTTCCGGCCATGTTCCAGTTCTTCGTCATGACGACGCCGGAAGGCGCCGAGTTGCTTCCCGACATTTCGCAGTACATCGACTTCGCCGTGCTGCTGTTCTTCGCCTTCGGCCTGGCCTTCGAGATTCCGGTCGCAACCGTGCTGCTGGTGCGCACCGGTCTCGTGAAGCTCGAGACACTCACGAAGAATCGGGGCTATGTGCTGCTCGGCATCTTCATCATCGCGGCATTCCTGACGCCGCCGGATGCCGTCTCGCAAACCATGATGGCGCTGCCGATGTACGCGCTGTTCGAAGGCGGGATCATCATGACGCGGCTGCTGGTGCGCGCCAGACCGCCTGACGCCGAAGTTGATGCTGCTTGATGTTGCACCGCAATATCGCCGAGACTCGCCGGGCTCTGGAGTAAAAGAAACATGACCAGCGACGTCCACGTCCCGTCAGGGACATTTCTGGGTCACCCGCGCGGCCTGTTCCTGTTGTTCATGACGGAGATGTGGGAGCGCTTCAGCTACTACGGCATGCGCGCGCTCCTGGTGCTGTACGCCGTCGCGGCGACGAATGCCGTCAATCCCGGTCTCGGCTGGGACAATGCGCAGGCATTGACGCTCTACGCCTGGTACACCGGGCTCGTTTATTTCACGCCGCTGTTCGGCGGCTGGCTGGCCGACAATTTCATCGGGCAGCGCAAGTCCGTGATCATCGGCGGCCTGGTCATGGCGCTCGGTCAGTTTGCGCTGGCATCGCCGCTTGGCATCATGGGCACGAGCCCAGCCTGGTCATTTGATTCCCTTGGCATCGCGTTTCCCGAGACGGCGACCAGTTTCTACGTCGGCCTGCTGCTGCTGGTCATCGGCAACGGATTCTTCAAGCCGAACATCTCGACCATGGTCGGCGATCTCTACCCGCAGGGAGATGCGCGGCGCGACGGCGCTTTCACGATTTTCTACATGGGCATCAACCTCGGTGCTTTTCTCGCGCCGCTCGTCTGCTCGACGCTCGGCGAGGATCCGGCCTACGGCTGGCGCGTCGGCTTTCTGGCGGCCGGCATCGGCATGCTGCTATCGGTGGTCATCCAGCTCGCATTCGCGCAGCGCTATATCGGCGACATCGGCCGCGAGCCCGCGGCCGCGCGATCGCTCAAGTTGGCCGGCGGGCACAAGGTCCCGCTGACGCCCGACGAACGTGATCGTCTGCGCGTGATCTTCGTGATCTTTGTCTTCGTCGTGATGTTCTGGGCGGCTTTCGAACAGGCGGGCGGCCTGATGAACCTGTTTGCCGACCAGTACACCGACCGCGAGGTCGGCGGCTTCACCGTGCCGACCGGCTGGTTCCAGTCGCTCAATCCGCTCTTCATCGTGCTGCTCGCGCCTTTTTTCTCGATGCTCTGGAGCAAGCTCGGCACGAGCGGCAGGAATCCGAAGACGCCGGTCAAGATGTATATCGGCCTGCTGCAGGTCGCGCTCGGCTTCATCTTCCTGGTCGTCGCGGTGTTCGAGATGCAGCGCACGGCCGACATGAAGTCGGCCATGTTGTGGCTGGTCCTCGGATATCTCTTCCACACAACCGGCGAACTGTGCATCAGCCCGGTCGGGCTTTCGATGGTCACCAAGCTCGCCCCGTTGCGCCTAGGCTCACTGATGATGGGCGTGTGGTTCATGATCAACTTCGTGGCCAACACGCTCGCGGGCTACATCGGCGCGTTCTCGGAGCACATCGGCGAATACGACTGGATGGTGTCGCTCGCAACGGATGTCGGCGTGCGCGCCGAGCATGCCGGTTTGCTCGGCGTCTTTGGCGGGCTCGCGGCCCTGTTGATCGCCTTCAGCCTCGTGCTGTGGGCCATTTCCGGCCGCATCGTCCGCTGGATGCACGGAGCCGAGGGCAAGTGACCAATTCCCCACTGCGCTACGCCTGCGTGCCATGCATCGCTGGCGCCATCGCCGGTTACGGCGGCCGATGCGGTTGGTAGCAAGAAGGAACTCAAGATGACACCAGCCGACTCGGCACGGCAGCTGACCGCCCGCGCCATCATCCTGTCGCTGATCCTGACCGTCCTGCTCGCGGCAGCAAACGCTTACCTGGGCCTTTTTGCCGGCCTCACCGTTGCAACAGCGATCCCCGCGGCGGTCGTATCGATGGGCGTGCTGCGTTTGCTCGGCCGCTCCAGCATCCTCGAGAACAACATCGTTGCCACCGGCGCCTCCGCCGGTTCTTCGATCGCGGCCGGCACGATCTTCACGATCCCGGCGCTCGTGATCATGGGCCACTGGACCGACTTCGACTACTGGTGGGTGCTGGCTATCGCCGGCCTCGGCGGACTGCTTGGGGTGCTGTTCTCGGTGCCACTGCGCCGCACGCTGATCCTGGACCAGAAGCTGCAGTTTCCGGAAGGCGTGGCGACCGCCGAAGTGCTGAAGGTCAGCGTGGACCCGGGCCGCGGCGTGATATCGCTGTCCCTCGCGGCCGGCGCTGCGGCGCTCTTCAAGTTCGCACTGTCCGGGCTGAAGCTGTCGCCGGAGTCTTTCATCATCTCGCGATACTTTGGCGAGCGCACGATCGGGTTCTTCGGCATCAGCCTGTCGCCGGCATTGCTGGGCGTCGGTTATATCGTCGGCCTGAACATCGGCCTGTTGATGCTCTCCGGCGGCGCGCTCTCATGGTGGCTCTTCATCCCCTGGTACAACACGTTCATGGCCGGCCACGACCCGGTACTTGCGGCCGATCTCGTCGGGCTTTCGGCGGGGGACGCGGCCTACCTGATCTGGAGCCGACAGATCCGCTTCATCGGCGTCGGCGCGATGCTGATCGGCGGGTTGTGGTCGCTGTGGTCACTGCGCAAGTCCCTGCTGTCCGGCGTCAAGACGGGCCTGAACCTGCGCGGCGCCGCCGGCGCGGACATTCCGGATACCGAACGCGACCTGCCGATGGGCATGATCCTCTCCGGCATCGTGCTGTTCGTGCTGCCGCTGTTCGCGTTGTACTACGTCGTCGTCGGCAGTCTCGGCATTGCGCTGACGATGGCCGTCATCATGGTGATCGCCGGCTTCGTGTTCTCGTCGGTCAGCGGCTACATGGCAGGCCTGGTCGGCTCCTCCAACAACCCGGTATCCGGCATCACGATCTCCACGATCCTGTTCGCGTCATTGATCCTGCTCGGCATCATGGGCAAGGGCTCCACCGTCGGGCCGGTCGCCGCGATCATGATCGGCGCCGTGATCTGCAATGCCGCCGCCATCGCCGGCGACAACCTGCAGGATCTCAAGGCGGGCCAGCTGATCGGCGCCACGCCGTGGCGCCAGCAGGTGATGCTCGGCATCGGCGCGCTGGCGAGCGCCGCGGTGATGGCCCCCGTGCTGAACCTGCTGCTCCATGCCTATGGCATCGGGACACCGGCGTTTCCGGGCGCCAAGGCGCTCGCCGCACCGCAGGCGATGCTGATGGCGTCCGTCGCGAGCGGCATCTTTGGCAATGGGCTTCCCTGGAACATGGTCGCGATCGGTGCCGTGGTCGGCGCGATCACCATCACGCTGGATGAATACCTGCGCCGCAAGGGTTCGAGCTGGCGTTCGCCTGTGCTCGCTGTTGCAGTCGGAATTTACCTGCCACTCGAACTTTCGACGCCGATCTTCGTGGGCGGCCTGATTGCGGAACTCGCCACGCGCTGGCACAGGCGACGGAGCCCGAATGCGGATCCGGAACTGCTGAAGCAGAACGGACTGCTGTTCTCCGCTGGCCTGATCGCCGGCGAGGCGATCATCGGCGTGCTGATCGCGATTCCCATCGTGGCAAGCGGCAATGCCGACGTGCTTGCGGTCGCAGCCTCGGTGCAGCCGGGGCAATGGGCCGGCATCGCGGCACTCGCCCTGATGGGCTGGTGGCTGCATCGGATGGCGACGCGCGGAGCGCGCCGCTGAAAAGGGGACGCACCCCTTTTTCGAAAAAGGGGCGCGTCCCCTTTTATGAGCGAAACCTACGCACCTAAGTCCAGGCTCGCGATCGCACTCGCGGTCATCTATCTCGTCTGGGGATCGAGCTTCCTCGCAGGCAAGATCCTGGTGACCGACGAGCCGCCGTTGATCGCCGCGGGCCTGCGCTTCTCTGCTGCGGGGCTGTTGTTGATGACCTTTGCCTGGTGGCATTCCGGCCCGCCGGTGTTCACGCGCATCGAGCTGTGGCATGTGCTCGCGATGAGTTTCCTGTCGGTGCTCTTCAGCAATGCCTGCCACATGATCGCGATGCAGTTCGTCCAGTCCAATACGGCCGCACTATTGAATGCGACACCTGCGTTGTGGATCGCCTGGCTCGGCACCTTCGGCCGACGTCGCAGCCAGCTTTCCGGCGCGGCGCGGCTCGGGCTGATCGTGGGGCTCATCGGCGTGCTGCTGGTGCTCGCGCCGAAGGGTGGATTTCACTTGGCCGGACTCGGCTGGCAGCTCCTGATCCTGCTCGGCTGCCTGAGCTGGTCGCTGGGCACGATCTACTACCGCAATGCCGGCGCGGCCAACACGCCGCTGATGTTCACGGCACTACAGATGCTGGTGGGTGGCATGGGTCTGCTCGCGGCCGGCACGGCCGCCGGCGAGCCGTTCGCGCTTCAATGGACGCCGCGCGCGATCGCCGCAATCCTTTGGCTGACGCTGCTGAGCTCCTGCCTGGCCTATTCCGCGTATGCCTGGCTCACCGTACATACGACACCGGTCGTGATCGGTTCCTACGGTTATGTGTGTCCGGCCGTGGCGGCACTGGTCGGTTGGCTGGTGCTGGACGAGACGCTTTCCTGGCTACAAATCACCGGAATGTTAGTGATACTGTTGGGCATTGCGCTGGTGACCGGATATCTGAGACCGATGCCGAGGAGTACAGCCACAAGATGAGCCAGCAGAACCACGATCCCGCTCGGCGGCTATTGCTCCGCCAGTCGATCGCACTCGCGAGTCTGGCCGCCCTCGGTGGGGCATCAGGCTGCGCGCTGACTGCCGCGGTCCCCGGTGCGGCCATCAGCCCGCCTCCGTCGGACCCGCATCCGGCGCTTGGACGCGCGCTGGCGCGCATCGGATTCGGGTCCTGCGCGAACGAGGGAAAGTCCCAGCCGATCTGGGACGCGATCAATGCGAGCCGATGCGACCTGTTCATGTTCCTTGGCGACAATATCTACGGGGACACGCGCGACATGTCTGTGCTGCGTGCAAAGTACGCGCAATTCGCCGCACAGACGGGCTTCGCGAAGTTGCGCGCGACGACTCCCGTCGTCGCGGTCTGGGATGACCATGATTTCGGCGAGAACGATGCGGGCGGCGACTACCCGCTCAAGGAGGAGTCGCGGCAGATCTTCCTCGACTTCTGGGAAGAGCCCTCCGGATCGCCGCGCCGGGACCGCGACGGTGTTTACGCATCGTATGTCTTCGGCCCGCCAGGCAAGCGCGTGCAGGTGATCCTGCCGGACCTGCGCTACAACCGCACGCCGATCCTGACGCTCGACCTCGCGGGCAACGATTACAAGGAATGGGCCGAGGGCAAGGAGACCGCGGGACTGCCTGTCCCGGGGCCGTATGCGCGAAATCCCGACCGGCAGGCCACGATGCTCGGCGAGCGGCAGTGGCAGTGGCTCGAACGGCAGCTCGAGGTGCCTGCGGAACTGCGCCTGATCGGGTCCAGCCTGCAGGTCCTCGCCGATTTCCCCGGCTGGGAAGCCTGGATCAATTACGCGCGCGATCACCAGCGGCTCATCGATCTGATCCGCCGCAAGAAGGCGAAAGGCGTGCTGTTCCTCAGCGGCGACACCCACTACGCCGAGATGTCGAAGCTCGACATCAATGTTCCCTACACGCTGTGGGACCTGACTTCCAGCGGACTCACCGAAGTCTGGCCGGTCATTCCGCCCAATGCCAATCGCGTGAGCGATGTGCTGCGCGAGGTCAACTTCGGCCTCGTCGACATCGACTGGCGGGGGGCGGAAACTCAGCTGACACTCGGCATCGTCGACGCCGCCGGCAAGACCCGGATGTCGTGGAAGATCGGACTGGCCAGCCTGGGCTAGGTCGCGGCCGTCAGACGTAGCGGAATATCAGGACCGCAACAACTGCCGACACGAGTGTCGCGGGCCACAGCGGCATGCCGATGAACGCGAGCCACAGCAGGTGGATGAACGCCGCCGCCAGCAGCGATACGAACAGCCGGTCGCCACGCGTCGTGTCGATGCCGAATACGCCGCGGCGCGGGTTGCCGCCCGGCGAACGCAGCTCCCAGACCGTCATCACGACCAGCATTGCAGCGATGAAGCCGAAGAAGGCCGCCGTCTGCCAGGTCCAGGCCATCCAGTCGAGCGCGCCGGGTTCCATTGCCGTGTCCATCAGACGCGCCCGAGGGCGAAGCCCTTGGCGATGTAGTTACGCACGAAATAGATCACGAATGCGCCAGGGATGATCGTCAGCGCTCCAGCCGCGGCCAGCAGTCCCAGTTCGTAGCCGGAGGTGCTCGCGGTGCGCGTCATCACCGCCGCGATCGGCTTGGCGACGACCGCAGTCAGCGTCTTTGCCAGCAACAGCTCGACCCAGGAAAACATGAAGCAGAAGAACGCGGCGACGCCGATGCCGGCAGCGATCGTCGGTATGAAGATGCGGATGAAGAAGCGCCAGAACGGATAGCCATCAACAAAAGCGGTCTCGTCCAGTTCCCTGGGCACGCCGGACATGAATCCTTCGAGGATCCAGACCGCCAGCGGGATATTGAACAGGCAGTGCGCCAGCGCGACCGCGATGTGGGTGTCAAAGAGCCCGATGGCGGAATACAGCTGGAAGAATGGCAGCGCGAATACCGCGGGAGGCGCCATGCGGTTGCTGAGCAGCCAGAAGAACAGGTGCTTGTCGCCCATGAAGCGGTAGCGCGAAAACGCATAGGCCGCAGGCAGCGCCAGCGACACGCTGATGACGGTGTTCATCAGCACGTAGGCGAGCGAATTGAGGTACCCCGTGTACCAGGTCGCGTCGGTCAGGATCGTGCGGTAATTTTCCAGCGTGATGTGCCCAGGCCACAACGTGAAGGAACCCAGGATCTCGTTGGTCGTCTTGAACGACATGTTCAGCAGCCAGTAGATCGGCAGCAGCACGAACAGGATGTACAGCGCAGGGAGCAGCCACCTGATCCGCTTCATAGCCGCAGTCCTGCAGGCCGAGGATTCATCACTGTGGGTCGTCCCGCGTCATCACCGCGTAGAAGACCCACGACAGCAGCAGGATGATCAGGAAGTAGATCAGCGACATCGCAGCCGCCGGCCCCAGGTCAAACTGGCCCAGCGCGATCTTGACGAGATCGATCGACAGCAGCGACGTGGCATTGCCGGGACCGCCGCCCGTCAGCACGATCGCCTCGGTGTAGATCATGAAGCTGTCCATGAAGCGAAGCAGCACGGCGATCATCAGCACGCGCTTCATCTTCGGCAGCTGGATGTAGCAGAACACTGCCCAGGCCGAGGCGCCGTCTATCTTTGCCGCCTGGTAGAAGGCATCGGGAATCGCCGACAGGCCGGCATAGGCGAGCAGGACCACCAGCGAGGTCCAGTGCCAGACATCCATCGCGATCAGCGTGGACCAGGCCGACAGTGGCTGGCGCGTGAAGTTGTAGTCGAAGCCGAGCGCATTCAGCGAGTGGCCGAGCAGGCCGATGTCGGGCAACGCGAAGATGTTCCACATTGCGCCGACGACATTCCATGGAATCAGCAACGGCATCGCCATCAATACCAGGCAGACGGACGCCCATGGGCCCCGCCGTGGCATCGCGAGGGCAATGGCCACTCCGAGCGGCAGCTCGATGGCCAGGATGATCGCCGTGAACAGGAGCTGGCGCTGCAGCGCGTCGTGGAAGCGCGACGAGTGCAATATCTGCTCAAACCAGGTCACGCCCTCGAAGAAGAACTGGTTGTCGCCGAACGTCTCCTGCACCGAGTAGTTGACTACCGTCATCAGCGGAATGACCGCATTGAATGCGACCAGCACGACCACCGGGAGCACCAGCCACCAGGCTTTCTGATTCGGCGTGCGGCCGCTCATCCGGGCTCCCCGCCCTGGCGCCATCCATCGGCGTACAGGTAAGTGAACGAAGGATCGAATCGCAGGAACGCTCGCTCCGAAGGCAGCGGCATATCCTCGCCCACCAGCAGCCGGATGCTGGACTGCCCGTGCCGTGTCTCAACCACGCGGTAGCGCCCGGCATCCGCTACTTTTTCGATGGCCACAGGGATGCCGGTTCCGGCAAATGAGACGAACTCCGGCCGCACGCCGATCTGCAGTTGCGCGCCCGCAGGAACGCTGCCGGGCAGGGCGGCGGTCTGCACTGCGTGCCCGGCAAAGCGCGCCACGCCACTGTCAAATGTCGCCGGCAGCAGGTTCATGCCCGGCGAACCGATGAAATGCCCGACAAAGGTATGCTGTGGCCGCTCGAACAGGTCGACCGGCGTTCCTGCCTGAACCACGATGCCTTCGTTCATCACGATGACGTTGTCGGCGAATGTCAGCGCCTCGGTCTGGTCGTGCGTCACGTAGATCATCGTGATGCCGAGCCGGCGGTGCAGTTCCTTCAGCTTGGAACGCAGCCGCCACTTCAGCTCCGGATCGATCACCGTCAATGGCTCGTCGAACATGATGACGTTGACGTCGGAGCGCACCAGCCCGCGCCCGAGCGAAATCTTCTGCTTGCCGTCGGCGGTCAGTCCGGACGCCCTGCGGTCCAGCATGCCGTCGAGGTCCAGCAGGCTGGCGGTCTCGCGCACGCGACGGTCGACGGCATCGCGCGGCATGCCGCGATTTCGCAATGGAAAGGCGAGATTGTCGTACACGGTCATCGTGTCGTAGACAACCGGGAACTGGAACACCTGCGCGATGTCGCGCGCGTCGGGTGTGAGCAACGTGACGTCGCGGTCGTCGAACCAGACCGATCCCTCGCTCGGCTTCAGCAGACCGGAAATGATGCTCAGCAGCGTCGTCTTGCCGCAGCCGGACGGTCCCAGCAGCGCGTTGGCACTGCCGTCCGGGAATGTCAGCTCGAACCGCTTCAGCGCCCAGTCGGATTCCGCAGCTGGATCCGGACGGTAGCTGTGGCGCAGATTCTTCAGGCTGATGCGCGCCATTGGCGTTCTCAGTCTTCCGCCGAACCGACACAGCGCCCGTCGGGGGCAAAATAAAGGGCTCGCGAAACGTCGAGGCTGAATTCCGCAGTTGCGCCGACGTCGAATCCGAGGACACCGTGCGACTGCGACACCCAGGTGTGTCCGTGCAGGTCGAAATGCACGACGCTTTCCGAGCCGCTGATCTCGGCGATTGCCACGCGTCCCACGACCTTGATTGCGTCATCCGCGCCGCCGGCCAGCGGCTGCACGCGATGCGGTCGCAGGCCAATCGTGTACGGGCCATCAACCAGCTGTGCGAGTCCGCGGCCGGCCGGCCAGGAAGTCACATCGGCCAGCTCGAAGCGTCCGCCGCGCTTCAGGACCGGCGCGCAGTTCATCGGTGGATCGGAGAAGGCCCGCGCGGCCAGCAAGTGGGCGGGCCGGCGGTAGACATCCGGGGTCGCGCCGAACTGGGTGATCCTGCCCTCGTGGATGGTCGCCGTGTGGCCGCCGAGGAGCAGCGCCTCGGCGGGCTCTGTCGTGGCGTAAACCACCGTACAATCCCGATCGGCGAACACGCGCGGCAACTCGTCGCGAAGCGCCTCACGCAGCTTGTAGTCGAGATTGGCGAGCGGTTCGTCGAGCAGCACGAGACCGGCATCCTTGACCAATGCGCGCGCAAGCGCCGTGCGCTGCTGCTGTCCACCGGATAATTCTCCCGGTCGCCGATCCAGCAGCGGCGACAACTGCAGCAGCTCGGCAATGCGCCCGACCTTCGCCTTGATTTCGGCGCCGCTGGCGCGCGCAACCCGAAGCGGCGAGGCGATGTTCTCGAAGACTGTCAGGTGCCCGTAATTAATGAACTGCTGATACACCATCGCCACACCGCGCGCACGCACCGGCACCCCGGTCACATTGCGTCCGTCAAACCAGACCTCGCCCGCTGTGGGCTTCAGCAGGCCCGCCATCAGTCGCATCAACGTGGTCTTGCCGGCGAGGGTCGGTCCGAGCAGGATGTTGAATCCCTGCGGTGCGAGTGTGACGTCGACCGGGTGGATGTGCGTCTGCCCATCTACCCGCAGTTCGACGCCGCGCAGTTCGACTGGTCGGGTCACGGAAGTATCGTCAGGGCTTCGCCGCCCAGCGCTTCACCAGCTCGTCGTAGTCAATGGTCTGGCCCCTGGGCTTCTCGTTGGCGAGCCTGGCCTTCGGGCCGTCGGGCTTGCCCAGCCACAGCTTGGGGTCCTTCGGCTTGTTCAGCCGTGGGCCGCAGCCGCCGTAGGTCTTCGCCCTCTCATCGGCCGACTGCATGCGTGCCATCACGTCGTCCATTTCCTCGGCGAGGTGGTCCATTGCCTGCTGCGCCGTGGAAGCACCGGAGTTGACCTCCCCGATGTTCTGCCACCAGAGCTGCGCGAGCTTGGGATAGTCGGGCACGTTGATGCCGGTCGGCGTCCACAGCACGCGATCGGGCGAGCGGTAGAACTCGACCAGACCGCCGAGCTTCGGCGCGCGATCGGTGAAGGACTTGTGCCGGATCGTGCTGTCGCGGATGAATGTCAGCCCGACCTGGCTCTTCTTCACGTCCACCGTCTTCGAGACGGTGAATTGCGCGTAGAGCCACGCTGCCTTGCGCCGGTCGAGCGGCGTGGACTTCAGCAGCGTCCATGAACCCGCATCCTGATAGCCGAGCTTCATGCCCTCCTGCCAGTACGGCCCGTGTGGCGACGGCGCCATGCGCCACAGCGGCATGCCCTTGTCGTCGACGGTGTTGTTGCCGTCCTTTCTTGGCCTGACCATCTCCGAAGTGAAGGCCGTGTACCAGAAGATCTGCTGCGCGACATTGCCCTGCGACAGCGCCGGCAGTGACTGGTAGAAATCGTAGTCGGCCGCGCCGGGCGGCGCGTATTTGCGCAGCCATTCGTCCCACTTCGCGATTGCATATACCGCGGCCGGACCATTGGTCTCGCCGCCCCGAGAAACCGACGCGCCGGCCGGATTGCAGGAGCCCTTCTCCATCCGGATGCCCCATTCGTCGATCGGGCGGCCATTGGGCAGGCCCCTGGAACTCGCGCCGGCCATCGACAGCCAGGCATCGGTCATGCGCCAGCCGAGATCCGGCGCCCGCTTGCCGTAGTCCATATGCCCGTAGATGCGCTTGCCGTCGATCTGCTTCACCTGGTTACTGAAGAAATCCGCGATGTCCTCGTAGGCGGACCAGTTCACCGGCACGCCAAGCTCGTAACCGTACTTCTCCTTGAACCGCTTCCTGAGGTCCGGCCGCTTGAACCAGTCGTAGCGGAACCAGTACAGGTTCGCGAATTGCTGGTCGGGCAACTGCCAGACCTTGCCGTCGGGGCCGGTCGTGAACGAGATGCCGATGAAATCCTTGATATCGAGCGTCGGCAGCGTCACGGCCTTGCCTTCGCCGGCCATCCAGTCGGTCAGGTTGACCGCCGACTGCAGGCGCGAGTGCGTTCCGATCAGGTCGGAATCGTTGATGTAGGCGTCATACAGGTTGCGGTTGGTCTGCATCTGGGTCTGCACCGCCTGCACGACCTCGCCTTCGCCGAGCACTTGATGATTCACCTTGATGCCGGTGATCTCCGTAAATGCTCTGGCAAGCGTCTTCGATTCATATTCGTGCGTCGGGATCGTCTCCGACAACACGTTGATCTCCATTCCCTTGAATGGCTTCGCGGCGTTGACGAACCATTCCATCTCCTTCATCTGCTGCTCTTTCGAGAGCGTCGAAGGCTGGAACTCCGTATCAACCCATCGCTTTGCGGCCGCCACGTCGGCGTGGCTTGCCGTGATGCCTGCCGTCGCCAGGATGATTGCGAGGATTCCAGCCGCCAGCCGTTCTTTTTTCATGATGGCCCGGGTCCTGTATGCGCCGAATGATTCGCGGCATCGTATCAGCGAACCCCGGGCGACGGTTAATGACGGCGGTGGCTGGTGCCATGTCCATGGCTCTTCACGGCCCGGGCGCTTTCGCGCATGATCGGCTACCCGCTGCCGAGCCCCCTTCCGATGACCGAAACGTCTGACGCCGAGGACTTCCAGGCCGAGATCATCAGGCGCTACGACGCGCCGATGTACCGGGCCATGCTCGAGGTCTATGGCGACCAGATTCATCCGGGGTTCCTGGAAGCCGGCGATGGCGACATCCGGGAGGCGGCGCTGCGCGCGACCGCCCGGCTCGCAGCGCTCGCGAACATCGCGCCGGGCGCGAACGTGCTGGAGACGGCCTGCGGCGTCGGCGGCACGGCGCGCTATCTGGCGGCCAGGCGCGGCGCCAGCGTGGTCGCCACCAACATCGCGCGCTCCCAGCTCGCCATCGCCGCGGACTGGACGCGGAATGCCGAGGGCGCCGGGCGCATCCGCTACGAGTTCGCCGATTACCACGCTCTTCCCTTCCCCAGCGCAAGTTTCGACGTCTACTGGTGCCAGGACTCCCTGCTGTTCTCGACCGATAAGCCGCGCGCGCTCGCGGAGGCGGCGCGCGTCGTGCGGCCCGGCGGCACCGTCGCGATATCCGACCTCACCGTCGTCGGCATGCCGGCGCCGGATGCCGCTGCCCTGCTCACCGAAATATCCGCAGCAGGCTTCTGGTCCGCGGAGGACTACCGGAATGGTCTCATCGCGGCCGGGTTCGAAGGGATCGTCGTGGAGGACTGGAGCCGCCACGTGCTGCCGTCATTCGACCTGCTCGCGGCCGATATCGCGGCCAAGCGCGCGCGACTTGTGGCGATCGCGGGCGAGGCGGACGTCGCGGAAACCCTGGAACGCTATGTGCTGTGGTGCAAGGCTTCGCGCACGGGCAACCTTGGCTGGTTTGCGCTCGTCGGAACACGGCGGAAAGATCCGTGACCGGCACGGTCGGCCGCGCGGCCACCGGTCGCGACGCGCTTCACGGTGAAGTCGTGCGCCGGGTTCAGGCGCACAAGTGGCGCGAAGCCGACGCACTCTGCAGGGAATTGAACTCCACCAATGAGTCATTCGCTCCGGGCTGGCTGCTGGCGAGCGTGATCGCCCAGCATCTCGACGAGCATGACCGCGCACTTCAACTCGCCGAACGCGCGGTCGCTGCCGCCCCGAATGATCCTTCCGCGCTGCTGCGCTTGGCGCAGTGCCTCGATGGACTGCGGCGCAGGCCGGAAGCGCTCCGTGCGGCCGCACGGGCCGAGCATGCAGCGGGCGATGATCCGCGGGCCCTCGCAGCAATCGGCCTGTTCTACAGCGCTGCAGACGAGCACTTTCTTTCGCTGGCCGCCTACGACCGCGCCTGTCGCCAGGCGCCCGACAACGTCCGGCTGCTGTTCAGTCGCGCCGTCGTGCGCAGGGCTGTCGGTCAGATCGAGGCGGCGGAGGCCGACTATGATCGGGTCCTCGAACTGGATCCTAAACATTACGAGAGTTACACGAATCGAGCCAATCTGCGCACCCAGACGCTGGAGCGCAATCATGTGGTACAACTCGAGCGTCTGCTCTGGCACGGTGGTGCCGATGAAAGCGGCGAAGTGCAACTGTGCTACGCACTCGCGAAGGAATACGCGGACCTCGGCCGGCATGCCGAGTCGTGGGCGGTACTCGAGCGCGGCGCGCGGCTCCGGCGCCGGCAGCTGAATTACGACATCACCGTCGACCTGAACACCGTGGACTGGCTGATCGATGCCTATCCCGACGGCCCACTGCAGCCGACCGCAGGCGCGGCGGCCGATGCGCCGATCTTCATCATCGGCTTGCCGCGCGCCGGCTCGACGCTCGTCGAGCGCATCCTGTCGTCCCATTCAGGCGTCCACGCGGCAGGCGAATTGCGTCACTTCATGCTCGCAATCGCCGCTGCCGCCCGCACGAAAGGCGCTGCTGGCGATCCGCCTCTCCGTCAGGTCATCGCGCGGTCAGCGCGGTTCGATTTTGCGGCGCTCGGCCGGGACTATCTGGCCCGCTGTCGGCCGGTCGCCGGCGAGGCACCGCGGTTCATCGACAAGATGCCAGTCAACTATCTTTATTGCGGCCTGGTCCGCCGCGCGCTGCCGAATGCCAGGATCGTCCACGTCGCACGCGCGCCGGTCGCCGCCTGCTACGCGATCTACAAGGCGCTGTTCCGGGACGGGTACCCGTTCTCCTATGACCTCGATGAGATCGCACAGTATTACATCGCTTACCGCCGGCTGATGGACCACTGGCGGCGCACGATGCCGGGTGTCATCCACGACCTGTCATACGAACGGCTGGTGGCCGACCAGCCCGGCGAAACGCGGCGGCTGCTCGAATTCTGCGGCCTCGAATGGGAAGACGCGTGCCTCGACTTCCACCTGAATCCCGCCGCGAGTGCGACCGCGAGCGCGCACCAGGTGCGCCGGCCGATTTACGACTCGGCCGTGAACGAATGGCGCAACTACGCAACGCAGCTCGCCGGGCTCCGTGCCAGACTCGAGTCCGCAGGGATAGCGGTAGGATGACTGCAATGACCAGGGACAGACCGGTGCGCGCAGTGCTCTTCGATCTCGACGGCACGCTGGTGGACAGCGAGATTCATTCGGACCAGTCGATCAGCGCGGCACTGGCGCAATACGGTGTCCCGGATTTCAGGCTGCCGCATACCGACACGCAGGGACGGACCTGGATTTACATCGCCGGGAAGATCCGGGAACGAACCGGGCTGGCCCGCAGCGTCGAGCAAATCGCCGCAGACCTGCTCGTCCACTGGAATGACGTTGCGACCGACGTGAAACCGATCCCAGGCGCGCCGGAAGCCGTGCGCGTTGCAGCCTCGCGCGGCATGAAACTGGGCGTCGTGTCTTCGAGCCCGCGTTCCGTGATCGACACCTTCCTCGACAAGCTCGGAGTCGACGATTGCATCGACCGGCGCGCCCGCATCGGCGGCGACGCCGTCAACAACACCAAGCCCGATCCCGAAGGTTACCTCCTCGCTGCGAGCGCGCTCGCCGTCGAGCCCGCCGAGACACTCGTATTCGAGGACAGCCGGGCCGGGCTGATGGCGGCAAGAGCCGCCGGCATGCGCTCCGTCTTCGTCACCTGCTGCGCGTCGGACATTGCCGAGAATACCGCCCTCGCCACCGCCAGTTGCACGCACTACCGCACACTGCCGCCGCGTTTCTGGGACGAGCTCGCGGATGGCGGCTGCGACCTCGCTAACCGGTCATTCACATGAATGCGTCGAAGCAGGAGCTGCTGCGCCGCTACCGGATCCAGCTATTCACCGCGACCTGGCTTTCCTACGCCGGCTTCTACTTCGTGCGCAAGGTCTACGCGGTCCTGAAGCATCCGCTGAAGGACCAGTTCGGGCTCGATGACGTGCAGATCGCCTGGCCATGGACGATCTATCTGATCACCTACATGCTGGGCCAGTTCCTCGCGGCCTGGCTCGGCAGGCGCATGGAGAGCCGGCGCGTGCTTGCCTGGGGCATGGTCATCGCGGCGGCCTGCAATATCTTTCTCGGGTGGCTCGTCGATTCGCACCTTGCGAGCGTGTTCCTGTGGATGTGCGTGACCATGGGCATCCACGGCCTCGCCCAGGCCACCGGCTGGCCGCACAACGTCGCGCTATTCGCGAACTGGACGCGCCGCTCGGAGCGCGGAACGCTGTTTGGTATCTGGGGCACCTGCTACCAGATCGGCGGGATCGCCGGGAAGGGGCTCGCGGGATTCCTGCTCGGCTGGCTGGGAATGGCGTGGTCGTTCTACGGCTCGAGCATCGTGCTGCTCGCGTTCACGCTGTACTTCGTCCTCTACGCGCGCGAACGGCCTCAGTCGGTAGGCCTGTCGCTCGAGGACGATGCAGAACCCGACGTCTCCGCCGCCGGCACGGTGAGCGAGGCATCCGCGCGCGAGCCGCCGCTGCCGCCCGGATTCATCAGCTCGATCGTCGCGATGGGCCTGATCTACTTCGGCTTCAAGTTCCTCCGCTATGCGCTCGACAGCTGGTCTGCGCTGATCCTGGGCGAGCATTTTGCGATGACGGCCTCGGTCGCCGCTTACTGGTCCACTGCCTTTGACTGGATCGGCTTCCTCGGCGTGATCGCCGGCGGCATCTGGTCCGATCGCATCCCGGGTTCACGGCGCACGCCCGTGATCTTCTGGATGACTGCCGGCTGCCTGGTATTCACGTCGCTGATGTGGTCGGTCGGCCTGTCATCGCCGGTGCTGTTCGTCGCGCTGCTGGGCCTGATCGGGTTCACGGCGATGGGACCCGATTCGCTGCTCTCCGGCGCCTGTGCGATGGATGTGGGAAGCCGGCGCCAGGCTGCGCTCGCTGCCGGCGTCATCAACGGTTTCGGATCGGTCGGTCCGATATTGCAGGAGCCCGTTATCGGCTGGTTGAAACAGAATCGCGGGCTGGATGCCGTATTCCTGTTGCTGGTCGGCGTCGTGTTCCTGACGACCGTCGCGACCGGCCTGCTCGCCCGGTTCGAGCGGCGCCGCGGAATCTAGCTTCCGTCAGGAAGCCGCAAAGGAAATTTCGCGGGCGAGATGTTGCACGAGCGCGCGATTACCGAACAGGGAGTCCACCTTGCCCGGCACCCGGGATCGGCAGATCAGGGTCATCCCGCCGGCTTCCTCGATCAGCGCCTGCGTCGGCAGGATGTCCCAGGGGTTCAGTGCGGGGTCCATCATCGCAGCGAGCGAGCCGCTCAGGACCAGGCCGTGGCCGAAGCAATCGGTATAGCCGCGCACGTATCCGTGCAGGGCTGACAGGCGGCTGTAATCCTCGTAACGATTGGCGGCGACAAACTGCGCGATGTCGCCGACACCGATGATGGCGTCCTCGATCGCCACGGACTCCGGGAGCCGCAGCGCCTGCCCGTTGCGGGTGACCCCCTGGCCCCGGGCGCCCGCATAGGTGACCCCGAGCATCGGCAGGTGAATGACACCCAGTGCGGGCCGTTCATCCTGCATGTCCTGCAGGGCGATCATCGTTCCGCAGAGTGGAATACCGTGGATGAACGATCGGGTTCCATCGATCGGATCCACCGTCCAACGCCAGCGCGTGCCCTGGCCCGTCAAACCCTGCTCCTCGCCCAGGATGTCCAGCGGTCCGGTCGACGCTTTTGACAGCAGGTGCGCGCGAATCACCGCTTCCGCCTCCTGGTCGGCCAGAGTCACCGGCGACCCGTCGCGTTTCTGCTGGATCCCGAGCTGCTGACTGCCGAAGTACTTCCTGATGCAGACCGACGCGGCCAGCGCGGCATCGATGGCGGTTTGCAGCAGCTGCTTCAGTTGTTCACCGGTCATCGGTAGCGTCACCTTGAGAACGGCAGTTCGGGCGCAGCAGGACCGGACAATTCCTGTGCTACGCTTCCCCGGTCATCAGTTTCACAGTCCTTGTGGAGTTCGCGGACTGCCAGCGCCCGCAGCATAAACAAAACACCGCTTCGATGCTCGCTTCTGCCGCGCGCATGAAGAGGAGACTGCGACTTGCCTGAGTCAAGAGACCCGGAGGCGTTGATTGCCGGCCTTTCCTGCTGGCACGGGCCGGTTGATCCGCAGCCGGTTGCCGGCGGGATCACCAACACGAACTACAGCGTCTTCGACCAGGGCCGGCGCTATTTCGTCCGGATTGGCCATGACATCCCGGTGCACGGCATCGTGCGGGCGAATGAGCTCGCGGCGAATCGGGCGGCGCATGCGGCGGGGGTGGCGCCGGCAGTGATTCATTCCGAGCCCGGCGCGCTGGTGCTCGAATTCATCGCCGGACGGACCTTCACGCCGGCCGATGCGCGCGACCCGCGCAATCTCGGGCGCATCGTGGACATCCTCAAACGCTGTCATCGCGGCATTCCCGAATTCCTGCGCGGGCCCGCCCCGATATTCTGGGTGTTTCACGTCGTCCGCGACTATGCGCACACGCTCACCGAGGGCGACAGCCGCCATCGCGCGCGGCTGCCGGCCCTGCTCGGCATCGCCGCACGTCTGGAGAAGGCGCTGGGTCCGGTCGACATCGTCTTCGGGCACAACGACCTGCTGCCGACCAACTTCATCGATGACGGCACGCGGCTCTGGCTCGTCGACTGGGAATATGCGGGTTTCAACTCGCCGTTATTCGATCTGGCAGGACTCGCCTCGAACAACGAGTATCCGCCGGAGCTCAGCCTGCGCCTGATCGAGAGCTACTTCGGGCGGCCGGCGGACCGGGAACTCATGCTGCGATTTGCGGCGATGAACGTGGCATCGCTGCTCCGTGAAACGATGTGGAGCATGGTGTCCGAGATCCATTCAAAGCTTGAGTTCGACTACGTCGCCTACACGGCCACGAACCTCGCGAGATTCGAGGCCGCGCTGGCTGCCTTCGACGATCTGGCGGCCGCATGAGCGAACTCCCGCGATCGGCGCGCATCGTCATCGTCGGCGGCGGCATCGTCGGCTGCTCGGTCGCCTATCACCTGGGCCGGATGGGCATCACCGACTGCATCCTGATCGAGCGCGGGAAACTTTCCTGCGGCTCGAGCTGGCACGCCGCGGGCCTCGTCGGGCAGCTGCGCAGCAATGCGAACGTGACGCAGCTACTCGGTTACTCGGTGGCTCTCTACGACAAGCTCGAAGCAGAGACCGGCCTCGCGACCGGCTGGAAGATGAATGGCGGGCTGCGGCTCGCCTGCAATGCCGAACGCTGGATCGAGGTGAAGCGGCAGGCGACCACGGCACGTAGCTTCGGCCTTGAAATGCACCTGTTGTCGCCGACGGAAGCGCGCGATCTCTGGCCGCCGATGACGGTGGATGACGTGGTCGGCGCCGCATTCCTGCCCACCGACGGCCAGGCAAACCCGGGCGACATCGTGCAGGCGCTCGCGCGCGGCGCGCGCAGCGGCGGTGTCGCCATCCACGAAGACCTCAGGGTCACCGGCATCCGCGTGGAGAACGGCGCCGTGAGTGCGATCGAGACGGATCGCGGTGTGGTCTCCTGCGAGAAGGCCGTGCTGTGTGCCGGTCAATGGACGCGCGACATCGGCCGCCTGGCGGGCGTCAATGTGCCTCTGGTCTCGGTCCAGCATCAGTATCTGATCACGACCGCGATCGACGGCGTGACGCGCGGGCTGCCGACGCTGCGGGACCCGGACCGGCTCACCTACTACAAGGAAGAGGTCGGCGGCCTGGTCATGGGCGGCTACGAACCGAATCCGATTCCCTGGGCGACCGGAGGGCTGCCGCCCGATTTCCAGTTCACGCTGCTTGATTCCGACTGGGACCATTTCACGCCGATCATGCAACAGGCCCTCGCGCGCGTGCCCGCCCTCGCGACGGCAGGCGTCAAGCAGCTCGTCAACGGTCCCGAGAGTTTCACGCCCGATGGTAACTTCATCCTCGGCCAGGCGCCGGAAGTGCGCAACATCTTCGTCGGTGCGGGTTTCAATGCCTTCGGCATCGCGGCAGGCGGTGGCGCAGGCATGGCGCTCGCGGAATGGGTGGTCAACGGCGAGCCCCCGAACGACCTGTGGCCCGTGGACATCCGTCGCTTCGGCCGCCATCACCAAGACATCGACTGGGTGCGAACACGCACACTCGAAGCTTATGGCAAGCATTACACGATGGCCTGGCCGGCCGAGGAGTACACATCGGGACGGCCATTCCGGAAGTCGCCACTCTATGAGCGGCTGAAATCCCAAGGCGCGGTTTTTGGCGAGAAACTCGGCTGGGAACGCCCGAACTGGTTCGCCGACCTTGCCGCGGGTGAAAAACCGGAAGACGTCTACACCTTTGGACGGCCCAACTGGTTCGAGGCGGTCGGGCGCGAGCATCGCGCGACACGCGAACGCGTGGCGCTCTTCGATCAGACGTCGTTTGCAAAATTCATGATGGTGGGCCGCGACGCTGCGGCCGCTCTGTCCTGGATCGCAGCCAACGACGTGGCGAAGAAACCCGGTGCGCTGACCTACACGCAGATGCTCAATGCCCGCGGTGGCATCGAGTGCGACCTGACCGTCGCGCGCCTGGCCGACGATGTTTTCTATATTGTTACGGGCACCGGCTTTGCCACCCACGATTTCGACTGGATCCATCGCAATATTCCCGCCGGACACGACGCCCGGCTCGTCGATGTCAGCGACAAGTACTCGGTGCTCGCACTCATGGGGCCCCGCTCCCGCGACACCTTGTCGGCCGTGACGCGCGATGACGTATCGAATGAATCCTTTCCGTTCGCGCAATGCCGGCGGATCACGGTTGCCGGCAGCGAAGTGATTGCGCTTCGCATCACCTATGTCGGCGAGCTGGGTTGGGAGCTGCATGTCCCGATCGAATCCGCCGCGACCGTTTATGACTCCCTGATGGCGGCGGGCCGGCTGCATGGCATCGCCAACGCGGGTTATCGTGCGATCGAAACACTGCGCCTCGAGAAGGGCTACCGGGCCTGGGGGGCCGACATCGGCCCCGATCATTCGCCGCTGGTGGCCGGGCTCGGTTGGGCGGTCAAGCTCGGACGCGATGTTCCGTTTCTGGGCCGCGAAGCGCTCGAGAAGCAGAAGAAGAGCCGCCTGCCCCGGCTGCTGGCCTGTTTCACCGTCGATGATCCCGCCATTATCCTGCTGGGGCGCGAGACGATCTATCGCAATGGCCAGCGCGCGGGCTGGCTGACCAGCGGAGGCTTCGGCCACACGGTGCAGAAATCCATCGGCTATGGTTATGTGCGCGATCAGGAGAATGGCGTCGATGCCGATCATGTGCTGTCTGGCGTTTATGAACTTGAAGTCGCGACTGAGCGTGTGCCGGCCTCCGTATCCCTCACGGCCCTCTATGACCAGGGCATGAGCCGCATCAAGGCATGAGGCAATCAGTCAGCAACATATGAGCCGGCCTCGCCACATTCTCGCCATTGACCAGGGTACGACTTCGACGCGCAGCATCGTGTTCGATGACCGCGGCCAGACCGTGTCGATTGCGCGGCGCGAACTTCAGCAGCATTACCCGGCTGCGGGCTGGGTGGAACACGATGTGGAGGACATCTGGCGCGACGCCATGGCGACGGCGCACGAAGCCATCGGCAAGACCGGACAGGGCACTGGCGGCATCGCGGCAATCGGTATCACCAATCAGCGCGAAACGGCGGTGATTTGGGAACGCAGCACCGGCAGGCCGATTCATCGCGCCATTGTCTGGCAGGACCGGCGCAGCGCCGAAGTATGCGCCCGCCTGAAGAGTGAGGGCGCCGAGGATCTGGTCCGGCAGCGCACCGGACTGCTGCTCGATCCGTACTTCTCGGGCACCAAGGTCAGCTGGCTGCTGGACCGGATCAGCGGCGCGCGCACGCGCGCGGAGCGTGGCGAACTCGCCTTCGGCACGATCGACAGCTTCCTGCTCTGGCGGCTGACGGGTGGCCGGGTGCACGCCACGGACGTAACCAACGCCTCGCGCACGTTGCTTTTCGACATCCATCGCGGAGACTGGGACGAGGAACTGCTGCAACTGATCCGCGTGCCTCGCGCCATGCTGCCTGAGGTGAAGGACAGCAGCGCGCTCTACGGCGAGACCGCGCCGGGCCTGTTCGACCGGGCCATTCCAATCGGCGGCATCGCCGGTGACCAGCAGGCGGCACTGATCGGCCAGGCCTGTTTTGAGCCCGGTATGGTCAAGTCCACCTACGGCACGGGCTGCTTCCTGCTGCTCAACACCGGCGACACGCCGGTGCTGTCGCCGAACAGACTGCTGACGACACCGGCGTATCGCATCAACGGTCGCACGACTTATGCAATGGAAGGTTCGATCTTCGTTGCCGGCGCAGCCATCCGATGGCTGCGGGATGGACTCGAGCTCATCAGCGATGCCGCCGAGACGGCCGCATTGGCGGCGCAGGTGCCGGACAGTCACGGCGTGTACATGGTGCCGGCCTTCGTCGGCCTTGGCGCACCGCATTGGCAGTCGAACGCGCGCGGTCTGATCTGCGGACTGACACTCGACGCCACCGGCGCACATCTCGTACGGGCAGCACTCGAGTCGGTCGCATTTCAGACGCTCGACCTGACCGCGGCGATGGCCGGTGATGGTGCGCGCCGCGCAGCAGCGATCCGCGTCGATGGCGGCATGGCCGCCAATGACTGGTTCTGCCAGTTCCTCGCGGACGTGGTCGCTGCACCGGTGAACCGGCCGACTCAGCTTGAAACGACGGCGCTCGGGGCCGCCTTTCTGGCCGGACTCGCCACCGGCGTCTGGCCGGACCTTCAGGCCGTCGCCGCTGCCTGGGAGATGGGCGCGACGTTCACGCCAGGCATGGCCTCTGCCCGCCGCGCGGAACTGATTGCCGGGTGGAAGACCGCACTGCGACGGACGCTGACCGTCTGAGGCCTCTGCACAGGTCCTTGAACGCCCGGTTTGTTGCGATTATGTGACAAAATGACGGCATTCCGGCGGGCGGCCGCCAACACGTTTCCCCGGCATTACAAGCCAACCGGAAGAGCGTAAGATGCTCCCGTCTCAAAACGTATGAATATCACAACAGATGCCACCCGCATCTGCTTGCTGCAATGAAGAAGAATCCACCAGGAGGATATATGACTAGATCAGCGATCAAGGCGCCACTCGCGCGTGCGTTCAACGTGGCGGCGACAGTTGCTGCCGTACTCGCGGCTGCGAATGTCCAGGCAGCCGGGACGGATACGCCTGCAGATACGACGCTCGAAGAAGTCCTGGTGTTCGGCCGCGGTCAGTCGCGGCAGGTCTCCGAGGTCAGTGCAATCGAAATCGAGCAGTCAGCACCCGGCACGAGCGCCCTCAAGGTCATCTCCAAGCTGCCGGGCGTCAGTTTCCAATCGGCGGACGCGTACGGCGCCTATGAATGGTCAACCCGCATTACGGTGCGGGGCTTCAACCAGAATCAGCTCGGCTTCACGCTCGACGGCGTGCCGCTCGGTGACATGAGCTACGGCAACCACAACGGCTTGCACATCAGCCGCGCGATCTCCTCCGAGAACATCGGTAATGCGATCCTGTCGCAGGGCGCGGGCTCACTTGAGACCGCCTCGAGCAGCAACCTCGGTGGCACGCTGCAGTTCTACTCCATTGACCCCGCACATGAGCTTGGCCTCAATCTCGCGCTCACGGGCGGCAGCGACTCGGACCAGCGCGGATTCATCCGTTTCGAGACGGGCGATCTCGGTAGCGCCGGCACGAATGCTTACATCAGCTATACGAACCAGCAGACCGACAAATGGAAGGGCTACGGCGAGCAGAAGCAGGAGCACGCCAATTTCAAGGTCGTGCAACCGCTCGGCGACGGGAAGCTGTCCGCGTTCTACAACTGGTCGGACCGGCAGGAAAACGACTACCAGGACCTGTCTTTCGACATGATCAACCGTCTCGGTTACGACTGGGACAACCTGTCGGCGCCGAGTGACTGGCCGCTGATGGTTCAGGTTGCGCAGATCTATCAGGGCACGTTGCCGGGACCGTATCCATCGCCGATCGGGACCGTGGACGACTCCTACGCGAACGCCGCGGGCCTGCGCAAGGACCACCTCATGGGCGCGACACTGAACCTGCCCTTCGGCGATGGCTGGTCCTGGGACACGACCATTTACCGGCACGAAAACAAGGGCCAGGGCATCTGGTTCACACCGTATGTTCCAACCCCGGCCGGTGCGCCGGATGGCAGAGGTGGCACGATCGCCTCGGGCGCCAATGCGCCGATCTCAGTGCGCACGACTGAATACGACATCGACCGCCAGGGCGTGACCTCGGCCCTGACCTGGGCTACCGGTGCGCACACGCTAAGTGCCGGCCTCTGGATCGAGGATAACGACTTCAACCAGGCGCGCCGCTTCTACGGACTCGAATTGGCCGCTCCGCAGCGGGATTCGCTCGAATTCATGACCGATCCGTTCTTTACACAATGGCAGTACGCCTTCAACACCAGCACGGACCAGTTCTTCGTCCAGGACGTCTGGGCGATCAACGACGCGCTGAAGATCAACTTCGGCTTCAAGTCGCTGAACGTGAAGAACAGGGCGCGGGCGGTCGTCGATACCCGTTTCCCCACCAGTCTGGCGGGCAGCATTGAAGCCTCGGAAGACTTCCTGCCGCAGGTCGGATTCAACTACACGATCAACGATGAGAACGAGGTCTTCGGCGCTGCCACGAAGAACATGCGCGCATTCATCGCCTCGGCGACAGGCGCATCGCCATTTGCAACGTCACCCGACAACTTCGCAGTGCTGAAAGCCGCCGGCCTTGATCCGGAAACCTCGACGACCTACGAACTCGGCTGGCGTTACACCGTTGCGGACCTGCAGGCGGTAGCGGCGCTCTACTACGTCGACTTCAAGGACCGGCTGCTTGGCAACACGCTCTGCTCCGGCATCGTCGGTTGCCCGGTGGTGCTGCAGAACGTCGGTGACGTCAAGACTCAGGGCGCCGAGGTCGGCGTACGCTGGGCGTTCATGGAGAACTGGAGCTGGTACAACTCCCTGAGTTACAACGATTCCCAGTACCAGGACGACGTCATACAGGTAAATACCGCCGGTGAGCAAACGGTCATTCCGACCGGTGACAAACAGGTGGTTGATGCCCCGAAGGAGCTGTTCAAGTCGGAACTCGGCTACGACAACGGCACGATCTTCGGCAAGCTTGGAGTCGATTTTACCGGCGAGCGCTATTTCACCTACACGAACAGCCTGTGCGATCCGAGGACCGGCCCGGCGTTTCCGACGCCCTGCACTCCTGATGGCAAGGGCAAGGTCGATTCGTATACGCTGGTCAACGTCAGCCTCGGCTACCGGTTCAAGGACTTTGGCTTCGGCAAGAATCTCTCGATCCAGGCCAACGTCACGAACCTGACCGACGAGAGCTATGTCTCGACAATCGGCTCGAACGGCTTCGGTAATTCCGGTGATAACCAGACGCTGCTGGCGGGTGCTCCGCTGCAGTGGTTCATATCGCTGAACGGGCAGTTCTGACCTGATCGAATTGCACTCGAGCCCGGCCGGACCCCTGGTGGTCCGGCCGGGGAAGCGAGCAACACAATAGTGAAATTTCGCAGAATCGCTTTCGCGGCCATCGCCGGCGCGTTCGCCGCCGGCAGCATGGCAGCACCCCCCCGCACGCCGATCGAGCATGTCGTCGTCATCGTCGGCGAGAACCGCACCTTCGATAACCTGTTCGCGACGTACCGGCCGAAGTCGCGGCAGACGGTCTGGAACCTGCTGTCACGCGGAATCGTGCGCGCCGACGGGTCGCCAGGCCCGAATTTCCAGCTCGCCGAGCAGCATACTGCCGAGGTCCTTGACCGCTATACGCCGACGCCGAAGGTGACCGGAAGTTATGCCGTGTTGCCGCAGCCTTACGCCTTCGCAGCATTCGGCCAGCAACAAAATGTCCCGGACGCACGCATCACCGGGCAGTTGCCGAACGGGCCATACGCAATTTCGCAGCACGTCGGCTACGGCGCGCACACCGGCGATCCGGTACACCGCTTCTTCCAGATGTTTCAGCAGATCAACGGTGGCAAGAACGACCTGTTCGTTTGGACGGCGGAGACTGTCGGCATGGGCCCGAGCAACGGCGACCTGCCCTTCGCGCCCAACCAAACCTATCAGGGCGGCGTGGCCATGGGCTTCTACAACATGGCAGGCGGCGATGCCGCTTATTTCCGCTCGCTCGCCGACCAGTATGCGCTTGCCGACAACTACCACCAGCCGATCCTCGGCGGTACCACGGCTAATTACTTTGCACTTGCGACGGCGGATGTTGGGTACTACACGGCGGATGGGGTGGCTACCACGCCGCCCGCCAAGCTGATCGAAAACCCGGATCCGCAGCCCGGCACGAACAACTGGTACACCGAGGACGGCTATCAGGGCGGCACGCTGGTTGCCTGCGCAGACAGCAGCGCGCCCGGTGTTGCATCGATCCGCGCCTATCTCGCCAGCCTGCCGTACCCGGTTTTCCGCGATGGCAACTGCGAGCCCGGCCATTACTACATGGTCAACAATCTTGAGCCGGCCTTCATGCCGGACGGGTCGCTGCGTGAAGACAAGCCGGAAAAGCGCGTGCTGCCGCCGCAGTCCATGCGAAATATCGGCGACGCGATGAGCGCCGGTGGCGTGTCATGGAAGTGGTATTCCGGCGGCCGCAATGATGGCAAGACAATCGACCGCGAATATTGCGCGATGTGCGACACGATGAGCTACTTCACTTCGACGATGACCGGCCCCGATCGTGCGAAGCTTCAGGGCCTGCAGCAGTTCTATGTCGACGTGAAGAATGCGGAGACTTTCCCCGCAGTCTCAGTGATTGCGCCCTACGACAGCATTTCCGGCCACCCGGGCTACGCCATGGAGCCGGCTTATGACGAGCTGGTGCGCGACGTCATCGCCCGGCTGCGTGCCAATCCCGAGATCTGGAAGCACACGGCGGTCCTCGTGACATTCGACGAGGGCGGCGGCTACTACGATTCCGGCTATGTGCAGCCGATTGACTTCTTCGGTGACGGCACGCGCATTCCGCTGCTCGCGGTCTCACCGTACGCGCGGCGCGGCCACGTCGATCACACGTATTACGATCACGCCTCGATCGCCAAGTTCATCGAGTACAACTGGGGCTTGCCGCCTATCACGGCCCGCAGCCGCGACAACCTGCCGAACCCGATTCACACCAAACGCGATCCGTACGTGCCGGTGAACCGGCCGGCAATCGGCGATCTGACCGGGTTGTTCGACTTCAAGCGGAGGCCTCGCCTGTAGCCGGCCGCGCCTGTAGCTGCGGCGGCTATCAACCCCGTCGTCAGGCCGTATTGCCCGGCCCACGCGCCGCCAGCGCGCCGATAATCTCCGTTTCGCCGCAGACGCCCAGCACCTGACCGCCCTCCGCGAGCAACACGGGATGACCCGTCCTCCGGCGCAGGTCAATCAAGGCCTGCAGCGACAGCGATGCGGGCGCGACGATCACGGCGCGTTCGTCCTCGGCGCATACCGCGTCATCGCCCACGACGCGCAAGGGATGCGGTTGCCCGTTGAGGCGCAATTCGACGGGCGCATGATGGGAGTCGAGCTTCAGTTGATAATGTCGCGCGTCGTCGAGGCAAAGAGCGCCGTCCGCCCGATCCATCTGCTCACGCTTGCGCATGATCATCGCGCCGGTGAGCACGTTGAGCGGATTCATGTGCCGCACGAATTCCGCGACGTAGTCGTCAGCGGGACGCAGCACGATATCCTGTGCAGCACCGGTCTGCACGATGCGGCCATGATGCATGATCGAGATCCGGTCCCCGAGGCGCAGCGCTTCGTCAAGGTCATGACTTACGAACAGGATTGTCTTCCTGACGCGTTCCTGCAGCGCCAGCAACTCGTCCTGCAGCTTGTCGCGGATCAGCGGATCAAGGGCCGAAAACGGTTCGTCCATCAGCAGAATGTCCGCCCTGGTCGCAAACGCACGCGCCAGACCCACCCGCTGCTGCATGCCGCCGGACAACTCGCTGACATCGCGATCTGCCCATTGCGACAAACCGACCAGGTCGAGCTGTTCCGCGACGATCTTGCGCCGTTCAGCCGCTGATTCGCCGCGCAATTCCAGGCCCAGACCGACGTTGTCCGCGACCGTGCGCCAGGGAAGCAGCGCGAATTGCTGGAATACCATGGCGACGCGTTCGCGTCGCAGGCGCCTCAGGCGTTCCGTGCTGCAGTGGCCCACATCGATCGGCGCATTCGCGTCATCGATCAGCACCTGCCCGCGCGTGATGGCCGTCAGGCCGTTGGCCGCCCGCAGGAGCGTCGATTTTCCGGACCCCGACAGCCCCATCATCACGCAGATCTCGCCCGGCGCGATGCCGAGGCTTGCGCCGACCACACCGACCACGACGCCGCAGGCAGCAGAAATCTCGTCCCTTGTGCCGCCCGCATCGAGCCGCGCAAGCGCATCGCGGATCGCGCGCGCGCCTTTTCTCCCCCGTTCCCGGCAGAACAGGATGTCGACATCCTTGAACTCGAGTGCGGCACTCATTGAGACGCACTGCGACTGCCGGGCCGGCTGACACGGTCCAGGATGATTGCGAGCAGGACGATCGCAAAGCCCGCCTCGAAACCAACATCAACCTGCACGCTGTTCAGCGCCCGCACGACCGGCACGCCGAGACCGCCGGCGCCCACCAGCGCCGCAATCACGACCATCGACAGGCTCAACATGATGCACTGGGTGACGCCGGCCAATATGGTCGGCAGGGCACTCGGCAGCTCGATTTTCCACAGCCGTTGCATTGGCGTCGCGCCGAATGCGTCACCCGCTTCGAGCAAGGGTCGCGGCACGGAGGAGATACCCAGGTGCGTGAGGCGGATCGGCGCCGGCAGCGCGAAGATCACCGTCGAGATCAGGCCGGGCACGACGCCGAGCCCGAACAGGACCAGCGTCGGAATCAGATACACGAATGTCGGCAGGGTCTGCATCAGGTCGAGCACCGGTCGCAGCGCTGCATACAGGCGCGGCCGATGCGCCGCCGCGATTCCTATCGGCACGCCCATCAAAGTCGAGAACAGCGCGGACACGAACACCAGCGACAAGGTCTCGAGCGTCGCGGCCCAGTAACCCTGGTTCATGATGAACAGCAGGCCCGCGACGATGAAAATCGCAAGTCCGATCGAGCGATGCAGAAGCCAGGCGAGCGCCGCGATCACCAGGATCAGGAGCGGTGCAGGAGTTCCTGACAGCACGGCGTTCGTGGCATCCACCGAGCTGCGAATCACGGTCGAGGTGCCCGCGAAAAATGCCTTGCCGTGCATCTTGATGAACTCGATGAACGCGGCGACCGTGCGGCCGAGCGGTATCTTGTGACTGGTCACCCAGGGCTCGAAACCGCGCGCCACAGGCTGAGCAGGCAACGACGCGGATTCCAGCAGGGCGGGCTTGCCATCGAATGTAAGCACGCCTTCGAGCCATGTCGCCAGTGCGTCCGGATTGGCCTTGAGCCATTCTTCAGCCGCAGCTTCCGGCGCAAGATGCCGGTCCAGGATGCCGGCCATCATTTCGCTCTCACCACGCAATGTGAATCTCAGGTTCTTTACCAGGCGGCCGACATTCGGGCACTCGCGCAGATAGCCGGCCCGGGTGTTCGTGAAGACGGTCGCCCCGCCAAAATTCGGCCCGAAGCTCGCATCACCGCCGCTGAGATAACGAATATCGAATCGTGTGTTCATCGGGTGCGGTTCCCAGCCGAGGAACACGATGGGCTGCCGCGCAGCATAGGCGCGCTCGACCTGCGCCAGCATGCCTTGCTCGCTCGACTCCACGAGCTTGAACTTACCGAGACCCAGCTGGTTCTTCTTGATCATTTCGAGCAGGTGGCGATTGCCGTCATTGCCGGGCTCGATGCCGTAGATCTCGTGTTTCAGTTCCGCGCCGAAGCGCGCAATGTCGGCGAAATCCTTGAGTCCCGCGTCGTGTGCATAGGCCGGCACCGCGAGCGTGTACTTTGCGCCGGTGAGATTGGCGCCCACCACTTCGACGGATCCATCCGCGAAATAGGCACGACTGTCACCGTCCATCGACGGCATCCAGTTGCCGAGAAAGACGTCGATGTCCTTGTTCTTCATCGAAGCGTAGGTCACCGGCACGGACAGCACGGTGACCACAGGCACGTAGCCGAGCCTGCGGAGCAGGTGGCTCGCAAGGCCCGTGGTCGCCGTGACATCGGTCCAGCCGATATCAGCGAAGCGCACGGTCTGGCAGGACGCGGGCTCGGGTGCGGCCTGCGCCAGGGCGCTGTGCGGGCCGAAAGAAAGCAGGACGACCAGCGCGAGGCACCCGGCCCCGGCCACCCGCGCCGCCCTTGACCTGCCCGACCGGCTAACGAATGATCGTTCCACAGGGGATATCTTCGGCATGTTCGTGTCCCCGTAACTATTCGCAGAAAAGGACGATGTGACAACCCTCATTAGTTTCGCAGAACCGGGATCTTCCGGCACGACTGCGCGGGCTGCAAAGCGCGCGGCTGCGCCATGAGCACGACCGGCGAGCGCCTGGTTTCCTTCAATCCGGCGACCGGCGACCGGCTCGGTGACGTCGCGGTCGCCGGCCCCGGGGAAATCGAGGCGGCTGTCCGCGCCGCGCATGCTGGACAACCCGGATGGGCGTCCATGAACGGGGCCGAACGTGCTCGCATCCTGCGCCGCGCCGCCGAGATCCTGCGTGCCCGCAATGACGAACTGGCCGCGCTCGAGACCCGCGATACCGGCAAGCCGATCCAGGAAACACGCGTCGTCGATGTCATCTCGGGCGCTGAATGCCTGGAGTACTTCGCCGCGCTCGCGCAGAGCGCCGCCGGCGAATACATCGATCTCGGGCCGCAGGCCTTCGGCTACACGCGCCGGGAGCCCATCGGCATTGTCGCCGGCATCGGCGCCTGGAATTACCCGCTGCAGATCGCCTGCTGGAAATCCGCTCCCGCGCTCGCCTTCGGCAACGCCATGATCTTCAAGCCCGCGAGCCTCACGCCGCTTTCCGCCGTCGAGCTCGAGAAGATCTACCGCGAGGCCGGCGTGCCGCCCGGCATCTTCCAGGTGGTGCACGGCCATTCCGGGACCGGACGCCTGCTGACGCGCCATCCGGAGATCCGCAAGGTATCGCTCACGGGTTCGGTCGGCACCGGCAAGGCGGTGATGAACGACGCCTCGAGCACCGTCAAGGCCGTGACGCTCGAGCTCGGCGGCAAGTCGCCGCTGATCGTCTTCGAGGACGCGAAACTCGACCAGGCCGTTTCCGGCGCGCTGCTCGCCAATTTCTATTCCGCGGGCGAGGTGTGCTCGAACGCGACGCGCGTGTTCGTGCATCGCTCGATCAAGGCGGAATTCCTGCGCCGCCTGGTCGCGAGGGTCGGCGCCATGCGCATCGGCGACCCGATGGATCCGGCGACCCAGGTCGGCTCGCTCATTTCCGAAGAACACATGCAAATGGTTCTCGGCTACATCGCGCGCGGCCGCGCGGAAGGCGCACGCATCCTTGTGGGCGGCAACCGCCGCATCGACGGCGCGCTCGCAAAGGGATTCTTCGTGGAGCCGACGGTCTTCGATGGCTGTCGCGACGACATGGCCATCGTGCGCGAGGAGATCTTCGGTCCGGTGATGTCGGTGCTGGAGTTCGAGGACGAGGAAGAAGTCATCGGACGCGCGAACGCGACCGAGTTCGGCCTCTCCGCCGGCGTCTTCACCAACGACCTCAACCGCGCGCACCGCGTGATCGCAAAGCTCCAGGCCGGGACCTGCTGGATCAATCATTACAACGTGACCCCGATCGAACTCCCGTTCGGCGGCGTCAAGCTCTCCGGCCTCGGGCGCGAGAACGGCCGCGCCGCCATGGAGCATTACACCCAGCTGAAGAGCGTGTATGTCGCAAAAGGCGACATCGATGCGCCCTACTGAGGCCTTCGATTATGTGATCGTGGGTGCGGGTTCCGCCGGCTGCGTGCTGGCGGACCGGCTCACCGAAGACGGAAAGCACAGCGTGCTGCTGCTCGAGTACGGCGGCTCGGATCGCTCGATATTCCTGCAGATGCCTTCAGCACTCGCGATCCCGATGGGCATGAAGAAATACAACTGGTTCTATTACACGGAACCAGAGCCACACCTGGGCGGACGCCGCATGCACACCCCGCGCGGCAAGTGCCTGGGTGGTTCCTCCTCGATCAACGGACTCGTGTATGTGCGCGGGAATGCGCAGGATTTCAATCGCTGGGAGGAAGAAGGCGCCACGGGCTGGAGTTATGCCGATGTGCTGCCGTACTTCCGGCGCGCCGAAACACGCGCGGAAGGCGGCGACGACTACCGCGGCGACCGGGGCCCGCTGCAGACCTGCTACGGTACCTTGGCCAATCCGCTGCACGCGGCCTGGCTCGCAGCGGGCAAACAGGCCGGCTATCCAGAAACGGCCGACATCAACGGCTTCCAGCAGGAGGGCTTCGGACGCTTCGACATGACCGTCGGCGCCGGGCGCCGCTCGAGCACCGCCAATGCCTACCTGCGCCCGGCGATGCAGCGGCGCAATCTCACCGTCCGCACGCATGCGCTCGCGACGGGCATCCTGTTCGAAGGCCGGCGCGCGGTCGGCCTCTGCTATCGCAGGGGCGACGTCATGCACGAGGTGCGCGCGCAGCGCGAAGTGCTGGTCTGCGGCGGGCCGATCAACTCGCCGCAATTTCTGAAGCTCTCCGGTCTCGGGCCTGCCGCTGAGCTCAAGCAGAACGGCATCGGCGTGGTCCGCGACATGCCTGGCGTAGGCGAGAATCTCCAGGATCACCTGGAGTTCTATTTCCAGCTCGCCTGCCAGGAACCGATCACCCTTTATTCGTCGATGAGCCTCTGGTCGAAGGCGCTGATCGGCGCGCGCTGGCTACTTTTCAAGGACGGGCTCGGCGCCACCAATCATTTCGAGACCGGCGGATTCATCCGGAGCCGCGCGGGCGTGCCCTACCCCGACATTCAGTTTCACTTCCTGCCGCTCGCGGTCACTTACGACGGCTCTTCAATGGCGCAGGAGCATGGTTTTCAGGCGCACGTCGGGCCGATGCGCTCGAAGAGCCGCGGATGGGTGCGCCTTGCATCGGCGAATCCGCTAGACAAGCCGAAGATCTGCTTCAACTACCTGAGTCACGCCGACGACTGGTCGGAAATGCGCGCCTGCGTGCGCCTGACGCGCGAGATCTTTGCGCAGCCGGCTTTCGATCGCTACCGCGGCCGGGAGATCCAGCCGGGGGCGGATTTTCAGACCGACGAGCAGATCGATGCGTTCGTCCGCGACAAGGCTGAAACCGCTTACCACCCGTCCTGCAGCTGCAAGATGGGGCGGCGCGACGACCCGATGGCGGTGGTCGATTCCGAGGCGCGCGTCATCGGGATCGACGGGCTGCGTGTGGTCGATTCCTCGATCATGCCGTCCATCACGACGGGCAATCTCAATGCGCCCACCATCATGCTGGCCGAGAAAGCGGCCGATCACATCCTCGGCAGGCCGCTGCTGCCGGCCGCTACGACGAATTACTACGTGGCATCCGGCTGGCGCACTTCGCAGCGCTAGCGGATCCGCGCTAGTTGTACGCGGCGCCGAACCGCCAGGTCGCTGTCAAACCATACGTCCGCGGCTTGGCGTACACGCCCGCGACGACGCCCGCGAACAATGAACTATCGAACGCGTAGACGCGGTACTTCTCATTCGTGAGATTGTCGACGAAGGCCGCAACATTCCACCGCCCGTCCTCTGCGCCATAGCCGATGCGCGCATTGGCCACATAGTACGCATCCTCCTTCTCGACCGGCGCGCACAGGACGGTGAAGCAGAACTTGTCGGTGTACTGGACGTCGGCCTGCACCGATGCCCTGTTGCCACCCAGCGGGAATTCATAACGCGCCAGCGCATTGCCGGAGAAGCTTGGCGCCTGCGGCAGGTCGTGTTCGACGCGCGTCACCGTGTCCGGCAGCACGATGTCCTCGACGTTGGAGCTGAGCGCGGACAGGCCGAGCTGCAGGGTCAGGCCGTCGATCGGACGGGAGTTGATTTCCGCCTCCAGGCCGTAGGCCTTCGCGGGCAGGTTGATGACCGTCTGGTTGACGCCGAGCTGCACGAAGGCCTGGTAGTCGGTGTAGTCGTAGTAGAAGGCGGTCGCGTTGAAGCTGGTTACCCGGTTGATCGTCGACTTGATGCCCAGCTCGAACGAGTCCAGTACCTCGGGCTTGAACGGAATGCCGTTCAGGAACTGCGCGTCGGTGCCGAGGGGAATGCCGAAAGCCGGCGCATCGGCGAATGGCGTGCCGGTGGAGAAGGAAAAGCCGCCGCTCTTGCTGCCGCGGTTGTAGCTCGCGAACAGCAGCACGTCGTCGTTGACGCGGTAATCGACCTCGAGCCGCGCGGTGACGTCATCGAATGTCGCATCCGCGTCCTCCGGCGTGAGCGTAATTGGTACGACGGTCTGATCGAACGGCACGCCAAATGAGGTGCCGACTACCTGCGTACGGTCGAACTTGATCTGGATGCCGTTGCTCGGTTCGTCCCCGTAGTAAGCGCCCTCGCGCTGGTCGCGCCAGTAGCGCAGGCCTGTGATCAGGCTGACCTTGTCGGTGGCTTTCCACTCGTTCTGCAGGAAGACGGCGTACGAGGTCGTGTCTTGCGAAGCCGTGATGACCGGAATGTAGGCGAAGGATGGGTCGCCGAATACGTCAGCGTAGAACGGATCGGCGAACTGGCCGGTGTAGTCGCCCTCGACCTTCATGCCGTACACGCCGCCGACGAGCTGGTTGTTGCCGAAGGTGCCCGACAGGCGCAGCTCCTCCGAGTACTGCCTGAGATCGCTGCCCTGGTAGAAGACCACGCCCAGGACCGGCGAAGCGTCGCCGCCCTCGATGTAGAACTTGTCGGCTTTCTGGTAATCGGTGATCGACACGAGATCGAGCCCGCCGATCTTCGAATCGATGCGCAGCGTCGCGGCTTTGATCGTGCGATCGACATAGGAGAGCGAGCTCTCATCCGTGGCCCAGGGGTCGCCGCCGCGGCTCGGGATGATCGCCGGATTCTGGTAGCCGGTGCCGGCTGCGCCAGGCGCAGTGCCCCAGAATGGGCAGGCCAGCGTCGGCGGAGTGAATTCGCCCTGCCGCTGCGCATTCGGGCAGGCGGGCTCGTGCGAATAGAGGCCCGCCTGGCGTTCCTTGTCGGCGCGCAGGTAGCGCAGGATCAGGTTGACGTTCGTGCTGTCGGAGGGTTGCCAGGCCAGTTGTCCACGCACGGCGTAATGATCGTTCGCGCCGCGGTCTTGCTGGCCGGGAAAGAGCTCCTTGATGAAGCCGTCGTCCTGGTTGCTGACGAAAGCAAGCCGTCCCTGCCACTTGTCGGAGAACGGCCCCGAAACCGCGCCTTCGACGATCATCTGGTTGAAGCGGCCATAGGTCCCGGTGACGTAACCCTCGAATTCGTCGGTCGGCTTCTGCGAGATGAACTGGATAGCGCCGCCCGTGGCATTGCGCCCAAACAGGGTTCCCTGCGGACCGCGCAACGCTTCGACGCGTGCCAGGTCGAACACGGGGAAACTCGCCAGGTTGATCGAACTCGAATAGCTGTCGTCCTGGTAGACCGCGACCGGCGGCTCCTGCTCGTCGCCGTAACTGTTCTGCGCAACGCCGCGGATGTTGAACACGACCTGCGACGAGGAGTAGGCGTTCATCTTCAGGCTCGGCACCGCGCGCACGATGTCCGTCGCGGTCTTGATATTGAGGTTCTCCAGCGATTCTTCGCCGAGCGGCGTCACCGAGATGCCGACGTCCTGGATGTTCTGTTCACGGCGCTGAGCCGTCACGACGACTTCCTCGAATGGCGAGGCTCCTGCCGCCGTCTCCGCCTGCTGCGCCAGCGCTGCCTGCGCCCCGCTGCAGATCAGCGCCGCAGAGGTCGCCAGACGAAGAATGCATTGAACGGCGCGCTGGATGTTCCGCATGGGAGCTCCCTGAACAGTAATTCTTGTTGGCCTGGTCGTGAGCTGGCAGGCAATGGATAGCCGCGGCTCAATTTTTGCATCTTCCACCAGTGCCAGCGGTTAAGCAAGACTGGCCGAAACACCGGAGTAATCCTTCATTGCGCCGGGGTGACGAAATCGCGGGCAGCCTCCAGCAGGAGTTCCGAAACGTAGTCCGCGAAGGAACGCCAGACCTCGAGCCGGAATTCGTCGGCGCCGGTGCGCCAGACAACGATATCCGCCTTGCCGAACAACGTGCGCGTGCACATGCCGGGCGGAAATTGTGCGGGATCGAGGTCCAGCGGACATCCGGTATTGAGAATCGCGCTGGCGTGAGGGCCGCTCACCTGCATTGCAACCTGGCGCTGGCTGACGTCCACCAGTGAATGCACGATGCCTGCCAGTGCGGTCTCGAGCGCGGTGGCGAAACTCTGCGCCTCCCCTGCCGGAGCGAGGAGCAGTTGCTCGTCCGGCCCCAGCCACAGTGACGCGCGGTTCCCGTGCACAGTGGCGCGGCATGGGGTGTCCACCAGGGACAGGCCCAGTACCGCGCCAGCCGCCGCGCGCGCTGCCGGCCCGCCCTGCAATACGAAGCGCGTCGCCGGCGTCAGTGTTCGCAACCAGCCTGTAACGAAGTGTTCAGCCATTCAGGCGCGCTCCGTCCTTGTCGTAGAACACCGGCGAGGTCACTTCGACCGCGACCTCGCCGCCGGGCATGGGAACGAAGAGTGTCTGGCCATGACGCGCGCGTCCGCCCGCCACCATCGCGAG
>Ga0209798_10000129_pt1 | contig 41307 bp, 36 predicted proteins | sample DOMMetBare3Fresh_FD_187475 | JGI IMG/M metagenome (GOLD analysis project Ga0209798, IMG submission 187475) | Wetland sediment microbial communities from St. Louis River estuary, USA, under dissolved organic matter induced mercury methylation -... | ecosystem: Environmental > Aquatic >...
CGCGCCACCCACCGCTCCGGCTCCTCGAGGATGTCCTCCCGTCCCGGCACGTCCTCGCCCAGCCGGCGGGCCACGTCGAGGTGATGCTGGGCCTCGTTCCAGGCGCGTCGGACCTCGTCGCGGTCGGGGCCGCCAGATTCCTCGATGACGAGGGTGTCGGCAGGAAGCAGCTCGAGCAGCGTCCGCCGCTCCGACGCTCCCGCCGAGTCACCCTGAGCGGAGCGAAGGGGCCATGCGTCGGGCGAGACCCCCTTCGTGGAGTCTGCCTCGAGCGGAGCGATTGGGCTCGGCCTGACTCCGGACTCGACCTCCTCGGCCGCTTCCCGCACCGCCTGGGTGGTGATCGGGAGCACGGTGACCTCATCGAGCTCCTGCAGCGAGCGCTGCGTCGTGAGGTCGAACCCCCGCACCGAGGAGACGTCGTCGCCCCACCACTCCAGCCGGGCTGGCGACGCCATCCCGAAGCCGTACACATCGAGGATCCCGCCACGGATGCTGAACTCGGCGACCTCGGTGACCGTGGGCACGCGCCGGTACCCCATCCGCTCCAGCGTCCTCGCCACCTCGCCCGGAGGACGCCGCTCTCCGGTGGCGAGCCTGAGCCGCAGCCGCTCCAGCGCCGCCGGCATCAGCGTCCGTTCGGCGGTAGCCCGCGCCGTCGTCACCAGCACACGTAGTCGGCCCTGGAGCAGCGCCTCGATCGCTTCCGCGCGCTCGCCCGCGATCTCGTAGTGCGGTTCGTCCTCGCCCAGCGCCTCCCGCTGTGGATAGAGCGCGATGCCCTCGTCGGTCAGGTGCGCGAGATCGGTGAGCCAGCGCTCCGCGTCGCCGGGTGTCGGAGCCACGATCGCGAGCAGCCGCTGGGGGAACCGAGACGCGAGCCATGCCGCCAGAACGGCACCGCTGGAGCCGGGGAGCCCACCGAGCCGCAGCGCTTCGGCCCGCGTCGGTAGCCGGTCCGCGAGGTCCATGCTCGCGGGCGCGCGCGCGAACGCTTCCAGCACCGGGCGAAGCTTCATCGAGGCTGTCGCCGCCATAGGCTCGCAACCACCGTCTCGGCCAGCGCCAGCAGCAGCGCCGCCCACAGCAGTAGTCCCCGCAGATCGCCCCGCGCCGACGCGCCGAAGACGGCGTCCTCCGCCTCCGCAAGCGGCACGAGGCGGGCGTTCTTCCAGAGCCGGCGGACCTGAGCGTCGGAGGCGGGCGCAAGGAGCGACTCGCGCGCGTCGATGTTGGCCGTGATCGCCCCCACGGTGTCCTCGCCGGCGACGAGGTAGTAGGCACCTGGCTCGTTGGGTCGGAACAGGCCCCCGCCCTCGACCCGCCAGTCGCGCTCCCCCTGTCGGACCTCCGAAACCAGATCCGGCAGCGGCACCGCGTCGCCCGGGGCACCATCGGCAAGCGACACCTCGCCCCGCGCCAGGCGGTTCACCAGCGCGTCCATGAAGGGCATGAAGCCGGCTGAGACGGGGAGGTCGGTCCAGGCCGGATCGAGCCGGCTTCCCAGCAGCACCACGTCGCCGCTTCGGACCAGCCACGGCGCACCGCCCACGGTCGCCAGCACGCCTGTGCGCCCGCTCTGCGCCGACTGCAGCTCGTAGCGCCGGAGCACCCGGACGCGTCCGAGCAGCGCTCCGCTGTCCGTGGCCGCTGGCGCGATCAGCGGGGTGCCGTACCGCCAGGCGACGCCGCGCGCGGCGAGGGCCCGGTTCAGCGCCCCGAGCGCGGCGGGGTCCTCCGGCGGCAGCACAATCGAGCTGCCTCGCGCGAGACGCCCCAGCGTCACCTCGCGCCCGCGGGCTATTCTCCGGTTGGCCTCGAGCACCTCGCACGCGGCGGCCACGAACCGGCTGGCCGAGTCCCAGTCCACGCGCGCGACCGGCGCCACCCGCACCACCCCCACGCGGCGATCGTCGAGCCGGAGCTCGTCGGGGTCGAGCTCCGCCTCGGCGCTCCACCAGCCGGTCGGCATGCCAGGCATGGCGAGCGCGGCCGCACCGCCGGCGTGAGCCAGGGCCTGCCGTACTGGCCGCGTGCCGAGTCGCGCGCTCACCGCCGTGCGGCCGCCCGCGTCGCCGACCAGCGAGACGGTGAGCCGCCCACCGCCCAACCCCCACGGCTGCGGGCCGGTCTCGAGCCGTGCGATCCCCACGTTCGCCGGCGGAGGCGACTCCGGCCGGCCGACGACCAGCGGCACCCGTGACTCGGCGGGGGACACGGCGCTCGCCTGGAGATCGGTGAGCAGGGCGATCTCGCCCGGCCGTGATTCGCTCGCGAGGACCTCCCCGGCCAGACCGAGCGCCGCGCCCAGGTCGAGACGACGCGACGAGACGGTCAGCGCGCCCATCTGGTCGAGCAGCGCCTGACGATCCCCGCGCTGCGGCAGGCCATCGGCGGTGAGCAGCCACAGCGCGTCATCCGGCGTCGCGCGGGCGAGCACCTGGCGGCCTGCGGCCCGGAGCTGCATCAGCCGCGCGGTCCCGGCTACCACCACGCCGCTGCTGGGCGAGTTGTCGAGGATCAGGACCAGCGCGCTCGGCGCATGCCCCGCGAGACCGCTCCGGGCAACGGTCGGCCCCGCCGCCGCCAGCACCAGCGCGATGACCAGGAGCGTGCGCAGCAGCAGCAGCAGCAGGTGCTGCAGCTTGAGCCGGCGCCGGTGCTCGCGGGTCGTGGTGATGAGGTACCGCACCGCCGGAAAGACGACGGTCGGCGGTTCCCGGCGAGCCAGCAGGTGAAGCAAGAGCGGAAGCGCCGCGGCAGCGAGCCCCGCCAAGGCCCACGGATGGAGAAATCCTATCATGCGGCCCGCGACGGCGGGGCGAGCGCCTCGCGAAGCACGACGCCGTAGGGAGTGTCCGTGATCACCCGGTGATACGCGATGCCATGCCGGCGGCAGGCCAGCCGCCATTCGAGCACTACCGTCCGGACCGTTTCGCCGTACGCGCCGGCCCAGTCACGCGGCCGGAGCACGACCGCTGCTCGCGTCTCGGGGTCCTCGAACCGGGCCTCGGCCGGTCCGCCGAGCGTCACCTCCGCCGGGTCCATCAGGTGCAGCACCAGCACCTGATGCCCACGGTGCCGGAGGAACCGCAGGGCCTTGAGGGCGAGGTCGCGGTCGAGCAGGAGGTCGGACACGAACACCACGAGGCCGCGCCGGCGAAGCTGGTTCACGACCCGGCGCAGCGCCGGCTCCGCTGCGGTCCCCTCTCCCGGCTCGAGCGCGCCCAGGACGGCCAACAGTCGGCGCCAGTGACTGAGGCGTGCCTGCGGCGGCAAGACGGTGCGCACATCGTCGTCGAACGTGATCAGGCCGGTCGCGTCGCGCTGACGCAGGAGCACCAGGGAGAGCGCCGCGATGAGGCGCTGGGCATAGGCGAGCTTGGGGAGCGTGGTCTCCGGGTTGCCGCTCCAGGCCATCGAGCGGCTGGCATCGCACACGACCATGGCGCGGAGGTTAGTCTCCTCCTCGAATTGCTTCACATAGAGCCGGTCGTTGCGGCCCAGGATCTTCCAGTCCACATAGCGGAGCTCGTCGCCGGGCTGGTACATCCGGTGCTCCGCGAACTCGACGGAGAATCCTCGGCGAGGCGAGCGGTGAAGCCCGCTCAGGAAGCCCTCGACGACGCCTTCGGTAACGACCTCGAGCCCGCCGAGCTTGGAGACCTCGAACGGGTCGAGCAGATCGAGACGGGGAGCCGCCGGAGCGGCCGGGGGACGGTGCATGCAGGGTCAATCGTAGGGGGGTGGGAGGGCGGAGGCAATTGGACAGCCGCAGGCGCGTCCCGTCCGGACAACCGGACGCTTCGGCCGCCCCCACCGGTCGCGACCAAACTCCAAGGTCATATCCCCGCGTATCTTATACCCATACCCCTTCCTGGCACATCATCTGCTGCCTGACATGCGATACGCTCGGAGTGCCCGGAGGGTTCATGCTCGTCACGCTGGGCTGGATGCTGCTCACCGGCGCCTCGCTCACTCGCCCCACCACCGGCGGCGACGTCGCCACGGCCACCTACCTCACGGCGGCGGGTCGGGTTACGCTCTGGACGGACCGTGATGAGCCGTACGTCCGCGGTCAGGCCGTGCGCGTGTACCTCGGCGTGAACCAGCCCTCGCACCTCGCCGTGTTCCGGGTGGACACCGACGGCCGCATCGAGGTGCTCTTCCCCCGCGAGCCGTGGACCGACACCTACGTCGGCCACGAGCGAGAGTTCGAGCTGATCGGCAGCCACGGCGGCGGCTCGTTCCTGGTGGACGACGACCCGGGAATGGGCTACCTGTTCGCCCTCGCCTCCGAGGAGCCGCTCGACTTTCGCGATATCACCCGTGGCGATTCGTGGGATTACCGTGTCGTTGGCGGCGGTCGCATCAAGGGCGATCCGTATGTCGCGCTGACCGACCTCGCCGCGCGGATCGCGCCCGGCGGGAACTACGACTACGACATCGCCGCGTATTACGTGGACCGGCGGTACGAGTATCCGCGCTTCGTGTGCTACGACTGCCATGCCTACGCCGGCTACACCGACTGGGACCCTTATCGCACCCCATGCACGCGCTACCGGGTCATCATCCACGACGACCCACGCTACTATCCCTACCGCTACGGCGGGGGGAACGTGGTGACTGCACGGCCGGCGCATCCGGGCCCGCGCTTCGTCTTCCGCGACGAGAACGGCGTCGGGCGCACCAGCCAGGACGTGGGGGGCCGCGGCGCGGTGCCGCCGCCCGGCGTGCCGTCCTTTCGCCGCCGGGAAGGCGACGTGGCGCGCCAGCCATCCGCCGCCCACCCGCAAGTTGACGAGCGCCGCCGTCCCGAACGCCGCCGCGAGCAGGCACCGGAGCGCGACGATGCGGCACGGGACGCCCCGGGGGCGGTGCGCCCCACCACGCCCGCACCCCGGAGCACGGGGGAACCCGAGCTTCGCCGCCGGCGCCCCTGAGCGCCGATTCCGCTATACTCCCCTGCCATGTCGTCCGCCCGCGACCCTCTACTCCCGTACCGTTTCCGCATGCGCCGTTTCGCCCTCCTCGGCTTCACTCTCGCCGCGGGGCCGCTCTCGGCCCAGTCGTCGGCCTCCGCCCATCGCGCGGCCGCCACGATCACCGCCTCCGACGTCGCCATGCGCATCGGCATCATTGCAGACGACTCGATGCAGGGCCGCGACACGCCGAGCCGCGGGCTGGACCTGACTGCCCGCTATGTGGCGAGCCAGTTCCGCCGGTTCGGGCTCCGGCCCGGCGGGGACGGCGGCGGCTGGTTCCAGCGCTATCCGATCACGCGGCGCCGGTTCGACGTCGAGAACTCGCGGGTGGTGCTCGCGGCCGGCGGGGTCGAAGCGGTGGCCCGCTTCGACCGGACCGCCCGGTACCTGCAGGGCGTCGTCTCCGGCGCACCTCTCACCGGCCCGGCCGTGCTCGTGGGCGGAAGGATCGAGGCGAACGACGTCAGCCGGATGCAGCTGCGGGACAAGGTGGTGGTGTACATCTCCGATTTCACCGCGCCACCGTCCGATCGGGCGACGCAGGTGGCTCGTGCGATCCGGCTAGCCGCGCCGAGGGCCGTGCTGCTCGTGGCCAACCTCGAGCCGGAGGGATTCGCCGCGCGGGTCCCCAGGACCATGCCGGCGCGCACCACGGTGGATCTCAAATTGGTGAGCCCACCCTACGTCGAGGTGTCCGAAGCTGCGGTGGCTCCCGTTCTGCGGGCAGCGAAGGTCGATCTCCGCGCCGTCAGGGCGGACACGGCGCCCGTCGTGCGCGAGATGCCGGACCTCCGCGTGCGGGTGGAGCTGAAGGACTCGGTGCTGGAATCGCTGACGGCTCCCAACACGGTCGGCATCCTCGAGGGTACCGATGCGGTGCTCAAGCAGGAGTACCTCGTGTATTCGGCCCACATGGACCACATCGGCATCACGCCGGGCCGAGCCGACAGCGTGAACAACGGGGCCGACGACGACGCCTCGGGGACGGCGGGCGTGATCGAGCTGGCCGAGGCGTTCAGCCGGCCCGGGGCCCGGCCCAGACGCTCGATCATCTTCCTGACGGTGAGCGGCGAGGAAAAGGGGCTCTGGGGCAGCCGCTATTTCACCGAGCACCCTGCGGTGCCGATCGACCGGATAGTGGCCGACCTCAACATCGACATGATCGGGCGGAATTGGCGGGACACGATCGTGGCCATCGGGAAGGAGCACTCCGACCTGGGCACCACTCTCGAGCGGGTCAACCGGACCCACCCGGAGCTGGGGATGACCGCGATCGACGACCGTTGGCCGGAGGAGCGATTCTATTTCCGCTCCGACCACTACAACTTCGCCCGGAAAGGCGTGCCGATCCTCTTCTTCTTCAATGGAGTCCATGCCGACTACCACCAGGTGACCGATTCGCCCGACAAGATCGACAGCGAGAAGGAGTCCCGCATCCTCCGGCTGCTCTATTACTTCGGCCGCGAGCTCGGCGACGGGGCCGAGCGGCCGCGATGGAAGCCCGAGAGCTACCAGGCAATCGTGGACGATCCGGCCGGACGCTGATCTCGCAGAGCGCCAGGGTAGCGGAAGGAGGCCCCGCGCTCCGACCCCATTCCTCTACCATTACCATCGCGTCAGGAGCACCCCCGCGATGATCAGCACCGCCCCCACCGCCTGCAGCGGCCGGGCGTGCTCGCCGAGCATCACCCACGCCACGCCCGCGGCCACGAGCGGCGTCATGCACATGTAGATCGCCGTGCGCGTCCCGCCCACCGCCTTCACGCTCCGGTTCCACAGCAGATACGCGACGACCAATGAGAACACCGTCGCGTACGCCAGCGCCCACCATGCGGTGCGCGGGACCGCGCCCCACTGCATGAGGAGGAGCCCCGGCATCCCGGCAAGCACCAGCCCAGGCATCCCGGCGATCGTCGTCACGGTCGTCACGCGCAGCGGGCTGAACCCCCGCGGCAGCCGGCGCAGTCCAACGGTGTACCCCGCCCAGCAGAGCACCGCCACCACCGTGAGCAGGTCACCGCCGAGCGTCCGAGCCGAGAACTCGACCCCACTCGCCGCGATCACCAGGATCACTCCCAGGCTGCCGAGCCCGATCCCCCACCACATCCGCGCGGTGATGCGTTCGAGCCCCATCACGCCGGCGAAGACCGCCACCACCGTCGGCACCGTGGCGAGGATCAGCGAGCTGTTGGTCGCGGTGGTGTGCGCCAGGCCGAGGATGAAGAACAGCTGGTAGCAGGTGTTCCCCACGAGGCCGAGGGCGATGAGACGGCGCAGGTCGGACCGCGCCGCCGGCGCGACCGGGCCCTCGGTAACTCGCAGAATGATCCACAGAAGGAGGCTCGCCAGCGCGAACCGGATCGCGGTGAACGGAAGCGCCGGCATCTGTCCAATCGCGAGCTTCGTGACACTGAAGTTGGCGCCCCAGATGAGGCAGACGAGGAGCATCCCGGCGTCCTGGGCGGACAGGCGGAACGAAGCCGGAGAGGACGCAGAGGACGGAGAAGACGTGGAGGAGAGAACGGCACCTGGTCTGGTCACGCCCAGAAGAGTAACACCCCACGCCAGACCGCCAGCTCTCCGTCCTCTCCGTCCTCCCTTATATTCCCGCCATGTCTCAGGCCCGCATCCGTAACTTCTGTATCGTCGCGCACATCGACCACGGCAAATCCACCCTTGCCGACCGTCTCATCGAGGCCACCGGGGCGGTCGAGAAGCGTCAGATGCGCGAGCAGCTGCTCGACACGATGGACCTCGAGCGGGAGCGCGGGATCACCATCAAGCTCAACGCCGTTCGCATGAGCTATCCGGCGCGCGACGGCGTCACCTACGAGCTCAACCTGATCGACACGCCCGGGCATGTGGACTTCACCTACGAGGTCTCGCGCTCGCTCGCCGCCTGCGAGGGAGCCATCCTGGTGGTGGACGCATCCCAGGGGGTCCAGGCGCAGACGCTGAGCAATCTCTTTCTGGCGATGGATGCCGGGCTCGAGATCATCCCGGTCCTCAACAAGATCGATCTGCCGGGCGCCGAGCCCGAGCGGCGGGCGCAGGAGATCATGGATCTCATCGGGTCCAGGCGCGAGGAGATTCTCGCCGTCTCGGCCAAGGAAGGCACCGGTGTCCCCCAGCTGCTCGAGGCGATCGTGGCCCGCGTCCCTCCACCGCAGGGCCAGGAGGACGCGGCGCTTCGGGCGCTCATCTTCGACTCCTACTACGACCGCTACCGCGGGGCGATCCCCAGCATCCGGGTCGTGGACGGCACGGTGCGCGAGGGGATGGAGATCGCCTTCGGCTCGCATCCCGACGATGTCTACCACGTGGACGAGGTTGGCTACCTCCAGCTCGGCCAGCATCCCGCGCCGGCGCTCGAGGCGGGCGAGGTCGGCTACATCGTCGCCAGCCTCCGCGCGGTGCGCGACGCGCGTGTGGGCGACACCGTGCTCGACGCGCACGACCGCGCCGCCGAGCTGCTCCCAGGCTATCGCGACGTGAAGTCGATGGTCTTCGCCGGCATCTACCCCACGGACTCCGACCAGTACGAGGGGTTGCGCGACGCGCTGGAGAAGCTCGTCCTCAACGACGCGAGCCTCCACTACGAGCCCGAGTCGTCCACCGCCCTCGGCTTCGGCTTCCGCTGCGGCTTCCTCGGGCTGCTGCATATGGAAATCGTGCAGGAGCGGCTGGAGCGGGAATTCGACCTCAGCCTCATCACCACCGTCCCGACGGTCGAGTACCACGTCTACAAGACCGACGGCGCGATGATGCTGCTCGAGAACCCCAGCAAGCTGCCCGATCCTGCCGAGATCGACCGGATCGACGAGCCGTACGTCAAAGCGCGCATCATGGCCCCCGCCGACTACATCGGCGGGATCATGAAGCTGGGACAGGAGCGCCGCGGCGTGTACAACGGGATGCACTATATCGACCCAACGCGGGTGGAGTTCGACTTCGAGTTCCCGCTGGGCGAGATCGTGCTCGACTTCTACGACAAGCTCAAGTCGCTCTCGCGCGGGTACGCCTCGCTCGACTACGAGATGGTGGGCTACCGCGAATCGGACCTCGTCAAGCTCGACATGCTCATCAACGGCGACCCGATCGACGCCTTCAGCGTCATCATCCACCGCGACAAGGCCCAGGAGTACGGCCGCAAGGTGGCGGAGAAGCTCAAGGAACTGATTCCCCGGCAGCTCTACCAGGTGGCCATCCAGGCGGCGATCGGCAACAAGGTCATCGCCCGCGAGACGATCTCGGCGTTCCGGAAGGACGTCCTCGCCAAGTGCTACGGCGGCGACATCACCCGGAAGCGCAAGCTCCTCGAGAAGCAGAAAGAGGGGAAGAAGCGCATGAAGCAGATTGGCGCCGTCGAGATTCCGCAGGAGGCGTTCCTGGCCGTGCTGCAGGTGGACTGATGGACACCCTGATGATCCAGACGGCGTTCCTGGGCGATGTGGTGCTCACGACGCCGCTGCTCTCCGCGCTGGCCGAGCGGCACGGCCCGGTGGACGTGGTGACGACGCCCGCCGCGGCGCCGCTGCTCGAGACCCATCCGGGCGTGGCAGCGGTGATCCGCTACGACAAGCGGGGCGCCGACCGTGGTCTCACGGGGCTCTGGCGGCTCGGTGCCCGGCTGCGCGCCCGAGGCTACCAGCGGGCCTACCTGCCCCATCGCTCGTGGCGGTCGGCAGCGCTGGCCCTTCTGGCGGGGCCCGCCGAGCGGATCGGGTTCGCGGACAGCCCGGCCGCAGCCACCTATACCCGGCGGGTCCCTCGGCCCATGGGCGGCCACGAGGTCGAGCGCCTGCTCGCGCTCGCGGGGCCGCGCGCCCAGAGGCCGGCCGTACAGCTCGCGCTCACGGCCGACGACCGCGCCGCGGCCGACGCGTGGCTCCGCGAGCGCGGAGTGGGGGAGGGGTTCGTGGCGATGGCGCCGGGATCGATCTGGGGCACCAAGCGCTGGCCCGGCTTCACCGAGCTCGCGACGGTTCTCGAGGCGCCAGTGGTGATCGTCGGCGGGCGGGACGACATCGCCCTGGCCGAGTCCGTGGCGGCGGCGGCGCCCGGACGGGCCCACAGCGCGGCGGGCACAGTCGGGCTCCGCGAGTCGGCCGCGCTCATCGCCCGGGCGGCGGTGCTGGTGACCAACGACTCGGCGCCGCTGCACCTGGCGACCGCGGTCGGTACCCCGATCGTCGCCGTCTTCGGACCGACCGTCCCGGCCTTCGGATTCGGGCCGCGCGGCACCCGTGATGCGGTGGTGGAGCATCCCTCGCTCGCCTGCCGCCCCTGCTCCGCGCACGGGCCGCAGGTCTGTCCGCTGGGCCATCATCGCTGCATGCGGGAGCTGTCGGTGGAGGTCGTGGCCGCGGCAGTGGCGACCGTCTCAGGCGTGGAGGCGCACCGTGCGATTCGTTCTGGGCATTGACATCGGCGGGACCAACCTCGTCGTCGGCAGCGTGGCGGAAGACGGCAGCGCGGTGCTGGCCACGGCCAGCGAGCCCACCCATGCCGAGGCGGGCGCAACCGACGTCCTCGACCGTCTGGTCGGGCTCGCCGAACGCGCCATCGCGGCGACGCGGCGCGAGGCGCCGGGGGCCGACATTCTCGGCGTGGGCGTGGGCGCCCCTGGGCCGCTCGACACGAAGCGCGGGATCGTGCTCCTTACGCCCAACCTGGGCTGGGTGAACCTGCCGCTGCGCCAGATCATTCACGACCGCCTCGGCCTGCCCGCCGCACTCGACAACGACGCGAACTGCGCCGTGCTCGGCGAGTGGTGGGTCGGCGCGGCGCGCGGCGCGCGCCACGCAATCGGCATCACGATCGGTACCGGCATCGGCGGTGGGCTGATCCTCGAAGGGAAGTTGTATCATGGTGCGTCGGACGTCGCAGGCGAGATCGGCCACACGACCATCGACACCGAAGGACGCCGCTGCAAATGCGGCAACTACGGCTGCCTCGAGGCGTACGCCTCGGGCCCCAACATCGCCCTCCGCGCAGTCGAGGAAATCGAGGCGGGCGCCGTGAGCCGCCTGCCCTCGCTGGTGGGCGGCGACCTGCGAAAGATCACCGCCCAGACCGTCTATCAGGCGGCGAAGGACGGCGATCATCTCGCGCTCGAGGTCGTCAACGACACGGCCAAGTTCCTCGGCGTCGGGATCGGCAACCTGCTCAACGTGTTCAATCCGGAGGTGGTCGTGGTCTGCGGCGGCGTGACCCTGGCGGGCGACCATCTCTTCGTCCCGCTCCAGCGCGAGGTCGCCCGGCGTGCGTTCAAACCCGCGGTGGCGGCTTGCCGCATCGTCCCGGGCCAGCTCGTGGGGACCGCCGGCATCTACGGCGCAGCCAGGGCCTTCCTGGATCAGACGGCCGCGGGTGTCTAAAGTCGGGGTCGTCGGCTCCCTCGTCTGGGACCAGATTCACGGGCGGGATCCGCTGGCGCCGCCGACCGAGGAGTGGGGGGGCATCGCCTACGCGCTCGGCGGGCTCGACGCGAGCCTGCCGCCCGACTGGGAGATCGTCCCGCTCATCAAAGTGGGCCGCGACCTCGCGCCGCAGGCGGCTGAGCTGCTGCACGGACTGGCGCGGCTCACCCCCGGCGGACGGTGCGTCGAGGTACCGGCGCCGAACAACCGGGTCGTCCTGCACTACCAGTCGAGCGAGCGGCGGTGCGAGCGGATGTCGGGCGGCGTGCCGGGCTGGACCTGGCTCGAGCTCGGCCCGATGGTGCGAGACCTGGACGCGATCTACCTCAACTTCATCTCCGGCTTCGAGCTCGCGCTCGGGACGGCGCAGGCGCTCAGGCAGGGGTTTCGCGGGCCGATCTACGCGGACCTGCACAGCCTCTTCCTCGGCATGCACCACGACGGGATCCGGGTGCTGCAGCCGCTGGCCGACCCGGCTGCATGGTTCGGCTGCTTCGACGTGGTGCAGCTCAATGAGGAGGAGATGCGCCAGCTGTCGCCCGATCCGCTCTCGCTGTCCTCCCAGGCGCTCGGTGCCGGCGTGTCGCTGCTGGTGGTGACGCTCGGGGCCAGGGGGACCGCGTATGTCGCCGCGCCGGGGTTCGACGGGTGGGGGACCAGCGGTGGTATGCCGGGAGTCAGCCTGAGCGCGGTGAAGGGGCCATGCGTCGGGGCACGCCCCCTTCACTCCGTTCAGGGTGACTCGGGGGCCTACGCCGTCCGGACAGCACTCATCCCCGCCCCCGCGACCGACGCCATCGATCCCACCGGCTGCGGGGACGTCTTCGGTGCCGCCGCCTGCGCGCGCCTGCTGGCTGGCGACCGGGTCGAGCCCGCACTCCGGCACGCCGGCGCGCTGGCCGCGCGCAACGCCTCGCTCCGGGGCGCGGGCGGCCTGAGCCGCCACCTCCGCGGGGAGCTGCTGGTGCCGTGACGCGCGTCATCGAGGTGCCCGCCACGTTCGACGATCGCTCCTTCGAGCAGTTCGCCGGAGGGTTCGGCAGCTGGCCGCCCGAGGAGAAGATCCTGATCGACGCGCGCGGGGCGCAGTGGGCCTCGCCCTACGGCCTGTTGGCGATGCTGACGGCGGGTCAGGCGCTGGCCGAGGCGCGGCGCGAGCGGCCGCTCTTCACGGTGCCAAGCAGCGACGACGTGAAGCGCTACTGGGCCCGCGCGGGCTTCTTCAAGTATGCGGCCGAGTTGTTCGAGCTGCACGGGAGGGTGCCGAGGGCGACCGCCTCGGGGCCGTCGGACGTGCTCCTCGACGTCACGCCCGTCCGCGCAACCGAGGACGTCCACGAGGTGGTCGAGAAGATTTCTCAGGGTGCCTCCCGCATCCTGCACGGCGAGCTGGGGCTCGAGATGAAGGCCACGCTCCGCTTCAGTATGGCGCTTTCGGAGGCATGCCAGAATATTGTTGAGCACGCCGGCACCAGCGGCTGGGTGGCGGTGCAGGCGTACACGTTCCGGCGGCGGCTGGGGCGGCGGGTGGTCGTGATCGCGGTGAGCGATGCCGGAATCGGCTTCCGACGCTCGCTCGAGAGCGCCCACGCCAAGCGCTTCGGCGAGCGCTGGGGCGACGGTGCGGCGCTCGAGGCGGCGCTGATCCAGGGGGTGAGCCGCTTCCGGGATCCCGGCCGCGGGCAGGGTCTCGCCTTCATCAAGCGCTTTCTGGATCAGTGGAAGGGCAAGATCTCGATCCGCAGCGGCACGGCCCGCCTGGCCATCGTGCCGCCATGGGATGAGGACGTTCCCTTGAGTGAGCATCTCCCGTTCTTCCCTGGAGCCCAAGTGCAGATCATCATCCCCGCGCAGGACGCCGACACCCGATGATCTACACGATCCGCATTGGCCATCTGCTGCGCGAGACGGTTGCCTCGCCCTACCGGAACCTCGTCACCCGCCCCACCGGTGCCGCCATCCGGAACCGCATCCAGGAGGCGCTGGCCGAGTCGGACTGCCTCACCGCGCTGCTCGACTTCTCCGACATCGAGCTGCTCGACTTCAGTTGCGCTGACGAGGTCGTCGCCAAGCTGCTGCTGGCCGACGAGGAGCGTGGCGGCCGGTTCGTGGTGCTGCGGGGCCTGCGCGAGGACCAGCACGAGGCGATCGAGCACGTGCTGAACCATCACGGCCTCGCCGTGGCGGCGGTGGCGCCGGGCGACGAGCACGCGGCCCCACGACTGCTCGGCTGGGCTACCCCCGACGCGCGGGCGGCGTTCGGATGCGTGTGCGCGCTCGGCGCGGTCACTGCCGGCGAGCTCGCCGCGGCGCTCGGCTGGGTGCTGGCGCGGGGCGAGGAGGCGCTCGAGGCGCTCGCCGTCCGCCGCTTGGTGATGGCGGACGCCGACCGGTATCGGCCACTGCCGATCGCATGAGTCCGCGCCGCTTCGGCCCTTCCACGACGGCCATCCACGGCCTCCCGCATCGGCGGCCCGACTGGGCTCCCGTCGCCCCCGCCATCCAGCAGAGCAGCACCTTCGTGAGCCCGGTCGGAAGCGACGAAGACATCCTCTACAGCCGCTACGGTAACAACCCGACCCAGCTGCTGGTGGCCAAGAAGTACGCGCTCTTGGAAGGCGCGGAGGACGCGATGTTCCTGTCGAGCGGCATGGGGGCCACGGCCCTCGCCCACCTCGCGGTCCTTCGCCCGGGCGACCACCTCATCACTAGCAGCTGGATCTACGGTGGCACCCAGCAGCTGTTCGACCAGGAGCTGGGCCGATTCGGGATCGATATCACCTACGTGCAGCCCGATCGGCCGCGGATCTGGCGGCGCTCCGTGCGGAAGTCGACCCGCGCCATCTTCGTGGAGACCCCCACCAACCCCCTGATGCGGGTGGTGGACCTCGCGCCGGTGGCTCACGTGGCGCGGGAGTTCGGCCTCGCGCTGCTGGTGGACGCCACCTTCGCGAGCCCGATCAACTTCCGGCCGCTCGAGCACGGCGCCGACGTGGCCATCACCAGCGCCACCAAGTACCTCAACGGGCACAGCGACGTCATCGCCGGGGCGGTGGCGGGCTCCGCCTCGTTCGTCGAGGAGGTCACCCGGCTGATGCGCCTCTGGGGTCAGGCCATCGATCCCCACGCCGCCTGGCTGGTGGACCGGGGCATGCGGACGCTCGCGCTCCGGATGGCACGGCACAACGCCAACGGCGCGGCCGTCGCCGAGTGGGCGGCGGAGCACCCGGCCATCGCGAGGGTCCACTACCCCGGTCTCCCCTCGCACCCCGACCACGAGCATGCCAAGGCGGTGCTCGACGGGTTCGGGGGAATGGTGGGCCTCGAACTGGCCGGCGGGCCCAAGGCGGCCGAGCGGATGCTCAAGCGGATCAAGCTGGTCACCCATGCGCCGAGCCTCGCCGGCGTCGAGACGCTCGTCTCCGAGCCGCGGCTGACCTCGCACCGGGGAGTCTCCGCCGAGGACCGCGCGGCGCTCGGCATTCCCGACGGGTTCCTGCGGCTGAGCTGCGGCATCGAGGATGCCGACGACATCATCGCGGATTTGAGCCAAGCCCTTGGCTGATTAGCTTCCCCACGTGATTCGTCTCTCCCACGTCCACAAGTCGTATCCCAACGGTGCGCTGGCCCTGAAGGACGTCTCCTTCCGGATCGGCAAGGGCGAGTTCGTCTTCCTCACGGGCCACTCCGGCGCCGGCAAGTCTACGATCATGAAGCTGCTCTTCGCCGAGCAGCGCCCGACCAGCGGCGAGGTCCGCGTGTCCGGGTATGACGTGAGCCAGCTCCGGCCGGACGAGATCCCGAAGCTCCGCCGCCGCCTGGGCGTCGTATTCCAGGACTTCCGGCTGCTCGAGGACCGCACGGCCGCCGAGAACATCGCGTTTGCGCTCGAGGTGACCGGCGCGCGCGGCGATACCATCGCCGCCCGGGTGATGCGGGTGCTCACCCAGGTCGGGCTCTCGGCCAAGAGCCAGGCCTACCCGCGCGAGCTCTCCGGGGGCGAGCAGCAGCGGGTCGCCATCGCCCGGGCCCTGGTGAACGAACCAGCCATCCTCGTGGCCGACGAGCCGACCGGCAATCTCGACGAGCGGGCCACGCGGGGCGTCTTCCAGCTCCTGCGCGACATCAACACGGGCGGGACCGTGATCGTCATGGCGACGCACGACCTCGACCTGGTGCGCCAGGCCAACTACCGCACCATCGAGCTGCGTGACGGCGGCGTGGTCTATGACAGCGCCTTCGACGAGACCGACCAGACCGAGGCGGCGCGATGAAGCTGCTGGCCCGCGAGGCGCTGCTCTCCTTCCGCCGGGCACCGCTGCTGTCGGCGCTCTCCATCACCACCATCGCGTTTTCGCTCTTCACCCTCGGGCTCTTCGGCCTGGTGGCGATCAATCTGCGTCAGGCACTCCACGGACTCGAGGAGCGCGTGGAGATCGTGGCCTTCGTCCTCCGCGGTACCCCCGCCGAGACGATCACGCTCGCCACTCAGGACATCGCGGCCTTCCCCGAGGTGAGGGAGGTCGTCTACGTCTCGGAGGAGCAGGCGCTGGGGCGCGCGCGGCGCGAGCTGGTCGAGTTCCGGGACGCCTACCGGGACCTGCAGGTGAACCCGCTCCCCGCCTCGATCGAGGTGCGGCTCAAGGACGGCTACCGCGACGCGGCTACCGTCGAGCGTGTGGCCCAGCGGCTCCGCGGCTTCGGCTTCGTCAACGACGTCCGGTTCGGGCGGGAGTGGGTGCAGAAGCTCGACCATCTCCGCAACATCACGGGGATCGTCGGCCTGGTGATCGGGCTTGCCTTCGCCGCGGTGGCCGTGGTGATCATCGGTGTGACCATCCGACTCACGCTCCTCCAGCGCGCCCGCGAGATCTCCATCATGCGGCTCGTGGGCGCCACCAACTGGTTCATCCGTGGCCCGTTCCTGCTCGAGGGGGCGCTCAAGGGCCTGCTCGGCGGCCTGCTGTCGCTCGCGCTCTGCTACGGCGGCTACCTCCTGTTCCGCGACCGCGCCGGCGGCGTGTTCGCGGGGATGATCTTCTTCCATGCGCTTCAGATGCTGGGGATCGTGGTCTTCGGGGTGCTGCTGGGGCTGGGCGGGAGCCTGGTGAGCGTGGGACGCCACCTACGGCATGTCTGACGCAGCGAGGCGGCAGCCTCGAGTCACCCTGAGCGGAGCGAAGGGGGCACGCCGCGGGTCATGGCTCCTTCGCTGCGCTCAGGATGACTCGTTCGGACGCGCGCTCCTCCTCGCGCTTCTGATGCTCGCCGTCCCCGCCACCCTCCGCGCCCAGGACACCGACCTCGAGTCCAGCCGCCGCCGGCTGGAGGAAATCCGCCGCGAGCGCGACCGCCTCGAGGAGCAGCAGCAGCGGCTCCAGGGCCAGGTGCACGATGTCAACGACGAGCTCAGCAACCTCGAGCGGCAGCGCGAGTCCACCCAGCGCATCGTGAACGAGATCGAGCGGCAGATCGGCGGCCTCGCGAGCCAGCTCGACCGCTCGAGCGCCGAGCTGATCCTGGCGGAGGACAACCTCGCCGAGCGGCGGGCGGTCCTCGACCGCCGCCTGGTGGACATCTACAAGCGGGGTCGGCTCTACACTTTCCAGGCGCTGCTCGCCGCCGAGTCGTTCGGGGATCTGCTCAGCCGGTACAAGTACCTCTACCTCACCAGCCGGCAGGACCGCGCCCTGGTCACGGACGTCGAGCAGCTGCGGAACCGGGTCGTGACCGAGCGGAACACCCTCCTCAACGTCCGCAGCCAGCTGGACCGCTCCCGCCAAGAGCGGGAGGCGGAGTACGCCAAGTACACCGAGCTGGCCCGCGCTCGCGCCCGCCGGCTCGAGGCACTCCAGCGCTCGGCGCGGAACACCGAGCGGCGGCTCACGGCACTGCAGAAGGACGAGGCGCGCCTCAACGGGCTGCTCGCGGCCCTCGAGCGTGCGCGGCGCGACGAGGCCGCGCGGGGCGCGCTCAGGGGCGCCGTGACCACCCCCGGCTCGATCACCACCGCGAGCCTCGGCAAGCTCGACTGGCCGGTGGAGGGAACGATCGTCTACCGCTTCGGCCGGGACACGCTGCCGAGCGGTGGGATCATCCGCTGGAACGGCGTGGGGATCGCTGCGGCGGCCGGGACGGCCGTGCGCGCGGTGGAGGCGGGGAAGGTGCGGCTGGTGGGGCAGTTCGGGACCTACGGCCTCACGATCGTGCTGGAGCACGGCAACGGCTACTACTCGGTCTATTCCCACCTGCAGTCGGCCGCCGTGAAGCTCGGGACGGTCATCACCAAGGGTCAGACGATCGGGGCGGTCGGCGGCGAGAACTCGGACTACGGCCCCCATCTGCACTTCGAAATCCGCGGGGAGAACCAGGTCGCCCTGGACCCCACGACCTGGCTGCGGAAGCGCTAGCTACTCCGCGATTCCGGTCCGCTCACCGCTCTGCAGCCGGCCGCGGTGGAGCGCGGCCTCGACCAGCGCGAACATGTCGTCGGGCGCGGTGACCGCCGGATGCGGATACGCCACGATCCCGGCGCTCACGCCGGCGAGCCGCTCGCGCAGCCGTGCCACCGAGCGGCGCGCCCCGTCCGCCCCCGTCTCAGGCAGGACGAGGGCGAACTCGCCCTCGCCGTAGCTGGAGACGAAGTCCGGCACTCTGAGCTCGCGGCGGAGCCGCGCACCCAGTTCCCGGCGCCGCTGCACGGCGGCCGCCGGGTCGGAGTCCTCGCCGTCGGCCGGCTCCTCCACGTCGAGCAGGACCAGGCTGAAGCTGAGCGAATACCGCCGCGCCCGTTCGAGCTCCTCGCTGAGCCGGCGGTCCAGCGTCGGCGGTGTCAGCGGCCGAGCCTGCGCCGCGCCGATCGCGCGGCCGCCGTCGAGCGCGCGCGCCGCGGCTTCAGCGAGGCTTCCGGCCAGCTCCAGCTGGGTCGCGCTGAGCACCGTCGCTGCCTCCTGGCCGCGCATCAGGAGCACCCCGGCGACCTCGTCCTCGACCGCCACGGGCAGCACGACCAGCGTGGACGCGGGGCCCTGACCGGTGGCGTGGGTGTCCGGCACCGTGAGGGGGCGCCGGCTCCGAATCGCGTCGCCGATCTCCGGGTACCGGGCCAGATCGAGCCGCGCATGCTCTGCGCGCCCTTCGGTGAAATCGGCGATGACGCGTCCCTGGTCCGGGCCCGGCCGCGTCACAACGAAGGAGCACTGCGCCAGTCCCAGCGCTCGGCCAAGTCGGCGGACCAGCGCGACCGCCACTTCGTCCGGCTGGAGCAGCGTCCTGGCCTCCTCGAGCAGATCGCGTAGCCTGCTGCGCACCTCCGACTCGTACGGCGTGCGGCATGGGGCCTGGCGGTCACGAATCCTGGCCGCGAGGCGGGCACAGAGCTCGGGCAGATGGACCGGCGCCGAGAGCGCGTCGGCGGCGCCCAGTGCGAGCGCCGTGGCGGGTCCGTCGGGGTTCCCTTCCGCAAACACGATCACCCGCGGCGGCTCGATCGCGGCGTTGGTGAGCAGGGCGGCCAAGCGCTCGGCGTCGGTGGCGGCCAGCGTCGTGAGCACGGCGTCGGGGGGCGGCTCGGCTGCGGCCGGCGGGGTCTCGCCGATGTGAAACCCGGCGCGGGTGAGCGCACGCTCGAGCCCCTGGGGACGGGCGGAAGCATCACCGGTGAGCAGAAGACGCGGCCGGACAGGCGGTTCTCCGGCGCCGGTCATTCGATCACGAGGGCTGAATGGCTCAACCTCAGGCCTCCGGGTTCCTCGGAGCGCACGTGTCAATCCAGGGGGGCGTCGCCACAGCACCGGCGCGGGGCATCGCCATCGGGGCCTCGGCAATCCAGGTGTTTACCAAGACTCCCAGCCAGTGGCGGGAGCCGACGGTCGGGGACGACGTCGCGGAGGCCTTCCGCCGCGAGCTCGCGCGCAGTGGGATTGCACGTATAGTGTCGCATGACTCCTACCTAATCAACCTCGCCTCGCCGGATCCGCTGCTGCGGGCGCGCTCCGAGGCCTCCTTCCGGGCCGAGCTCGCGCGATGCGAAGCGCTGGGCATCCCCCAGGTCGTCTCCCATCCGGGCAATTTCATGGATGATCGCGAAGCCGGTCTCCGGCGGAACGCCGAGTCGTATACCCGCTGCCTCGAGGCGGTGCCTGGCACGGTCGGTGTGCTGCTCGAGACCACCGCAGGCACCGGCACGGCGCTGGGGAGCACGTTCGAGGAGCTGGCCCAACTGCGCGCCGCCATCGACCGGAGCGTGCGCCACCGCGTAGGCTTCTGCGCCGACACCTGCCATCTCTACGCCGCCGGGTACGACCTGGTGCGGGACTTCGAAGGCGTCTGGCGGAACTGGGACGCGACGTGCGGCCGCGCGCACCTCCGGTGCCTCCACCTCAATGACTCCAAGACACCGCTTGGCTCGCGCCGCGACCGGCACGAACTCATCGGCGAAGGCACACTGGGCGCAGCGCCGTTTCGGCGCATCATGCGCGAGCCACGGTTCGCGAACGTCATCAAGATCCTCGAGACCCCGAAGGGCGACGACGAGTTCACCCAGGACCGTCGCATGCTGCGACGGCTCCGCGCCTATGCACGCGGGCGGCCGGCGCGTTGACCCGATGCCCGGCCGGGCGCATCTTCCTCGCATGCGACACACCATGCTGCTGCTGGCCTTGCTCCTCCCAGACAGCGTCTCGGGCCTTCACGCCCAGACGGAGTACTACGCTCGCATCGGCGCGGTCGGCGCCAGCGACCTGCTCCGCGACGTCATCGTGGACGAGATCAGGGTGCGGCAGTCGATCGCCCCGATGATCGCACTGGGCGCGTCGCTGCCGATCGGGGCGCCCGGTTATCGTGTGGGCCTGGAGGGCACCCTCGCATCGGGCAAATTCCACAGCAGCGAGAGCGGTACCGACACCGATCTGGGGACGCTTCGCGAGGCGTCGATCCTGCTCAACCTCGAGGGCCCGGTCTACCGGGAGTTCCGCTGGCGGGCGGGGCTGGGCGGCCTGCAGTACTGGCCCGCGGACAAGGACGGGATCTTCCGTTCCGGCGGCACCGCCCGGTTTCTGGCCGGCGCCGGCCTGGATTACCGCCGTCCCGTGCTGCCTACGTGGGACCTGATGGGGTCGCTGCGCTACGACTTCCATCGCTTCACGACCGACGAGCTCAAGGCCCGCGGCTTCTCCCAGACCCAGGGGGTGAGCCGTGTCTCGCTGTCGGTCGGCCTGTCTCGGAGCACTCGATGATCCGCCCCGCCCGCTGGATCAGCCTCGGGCTCGTGGCGGCCGCCGGGGCTTGCAGTGACATCGCCACGCCCATCCGCAACGACTTCTACGAGTGGCGCCTCATCGTGCCCTCGGCCTCGGGATCGGGTAACGACAGCCTGACCTTTCACTGGCCGCATGAACGGCTTCCCGTGCGCGTGTGGGTCGAGAACGACGCCAGCCTGCCCGAGAACATCCCCAGGGCGATCGCAGCCTGGCGCGCGGCGTTCCTCTACGGTGAGTTCGATGCCACCATCGCGGCCGACTCTTCGGGCGCCGACGTGATCGTGCGCGCGGGAGCGGCGCCGGGCACCCAGTTCTCGCGGGTGCGCCTGCACAGCGCCCTGGCCCCGGAGTGCGAAGGTGCCACCGATCTCGACCTGAGCGATGACCACACCCAGCTCCGGCTCCCGATCCGGGTCTACGTGGATCCGCACTCGGACCCCAACGCCCCCAACCTGGCCGAGTGCCTGACGCTGACCACGACCCACGAGTTCGGGCATGTGGTCGGCATCTTCCGGCACTCCGGCGTGGCCACCGATCTCATGTATGCCGACCCCTCCGTGGCGGGGCCGAGCGAACGCGATCTGACCACCGCAGAGGTCATCTACCACCTGCGGTCGAACCTGGAGGCGGTCGGACCCTGAGGGCCGGCGCGCCACGGAGTCACCCAACGCAGGGCGAAGGGGGCATGCCCGGCGGCCTGCCCCCTCGGCTCCGCTCAGGGTGACTCCCCGTTCACGGTAACCACTGCCAGGACAACCTGTTACACCACCCCGTTGCCCCCGGCGCTCGTCCTGCCGATACTTCTCGCAGGCACCCGGCCGACAGCCGCCTGGCGACCAAATCCCTTGCCCCGCGCCACGCGCCTAGGAGCGTATGAGTCCCGAGACGAGCGCACTCCCTCGTGAGAGTCTGACCCTCGTCGAACATGGCCTCTTCCCGATCCGCATTCATGCCAATCTGACGCCGCCCGCGCTCATCGAACACGCACTCCGCCGCAGCGAAGGACAACTCACCGATCGCGGCGCCTTCACCGCCAACACCACCCCGCACACCGGCCGTTCCCCGAAGGACAAGTTCGTCATCGAGGAGCCCGGTGCGGCCGACCGGATCTGGTGGGACAAGAATGCCCGGCTCGACCCCGAGGGGTTCGACCGGCTGCACGAGGACGTCCGCGCCTACCTCGACGCGCGCGAGCTCTACGTCCAGGATCTGTTCGGCGGCGCCGACCCGGCATATCGAACCCCGGTCCGCTTCATCACCCCGAACGCGTGGCACGCGCTCTTCGTGCGGAACATGTTCATCCGCGCCGTGCCGGCGGAGCTGGCGCACTTCCGGCCCGGCTTCACCGTGCTCCACGCTCCCGATTTCCAGGCCGAGCCGGCGCGCCACGGGACCAGGACCGGCACCTTCGTGGTGATCCACTTCGGGAAGAAGCTGGTGCTGATCGGGGGCACTCGCTACGCGGGCGAGATGAAGAAGTCGATCTTCACCGCCCTGAACTATCTGCTGCCGGCCCGGGGCGTCATGACGATGCACTGCTCCGCCAACATCGGCCCCGAGGGCGACACGGCGATCTTCTTCGGGCTCTCCGGCACCGGCAAGACCACGCTCTCCGCCGATCCGACCCGCCAGCTCATCGGCGACGACGAGCACGGCTGGAGCGACCGGGGCGTCTTCAACTTCGAGGGCGGCTGCTACGCCAAGGTCATCCGGCTCCGTCCCGACACCGAGCCGGAGATCTACGCGGCCACCCAAATGTTCGGCACGGTGCTCGAAAACGTCGTGCTCGACCCAGCCACCCGCGCGGTGGACTTCGACGCCGACCGGGTCACCGAGAACACCCGGGCCTGTTACCCGATCCATTACATCCCCAACTTCCAGCCCAGCGGCGCCGGGGGACACCCGAAGAACATCGTGTTCCTGACCGCGGACGCCTTCGGCGTCATACCGCCGATCTCGCGGCTCACCGCGGACCAGGCGATGTATCATTTTCTGTCCGGCTACACCGCCAAGGTCGCGGGCACCGAGCGTGGCGTCACCGAGCCTGCCGCCACGTTCTCGGCCTGCTTCGGCGCGCCGTTCCTCCCAATGCATCCGGGTGTCTACGCCCACATGCTGGGCGAGCGAATCGAGCGGCACGGCGTCAAGGTTTGGTTGGTCAACACCGGCTGGACCGGCGGGCCGTACGGCACGGGCTCGCGGATGCAGCTGCCGTACACCCGTGCCATGCTGCGGGCCGCGCTCGCGGGCACGCTGGACGCCGCGACGTTCGCCAGAGACCCCATCTTCGGCTTCGAGGTGCCCACCGCGGTGCCCGGCGTGCCGGCCGAGATCCTGCTGCCGCGGAGCACCTGGTCCGAGGCCTCGGCGTACGACGCGCAGGCGCGTGACCTCGCCCGCATGTTCCGGGAGAACTTCGAGCAGTACCGGCCGCACGTGTCCGCCGCGGTCTCGGCCGCCGGGCCGGAAGCCTGACGGCGAACGAGTCACCCTGAGCCGAGCAAGGGGGGGCGTGATCCGACGCATGCCCGGGCTCAAGGAGCTCGAGGTCATCCGTGACCCGCTCTGGGACAATATCCGCCTCGATCGCCCGGCGCTCCTCGCGCTGGACACCGCCGCGGTCCAGCGGCTGCGGTACGTCCGGCAGGTCGGCCACGCCTTTCTCGTCTATCCCGGTGCCACCCACACCCGATTCGAGCACGCCCTCGGCGCCTATCACTTGACGCGCCGCGCGCTCGCGAGCCTGGAGGAGCGCGGTGAGCTGGAGCAGGTGCCGGAGGACGACCGCCTGGCCGTCCGCCTCGCCGCGCTCCTGCACGACATCGGCCACTACCCGTTCTCGCACGCGCTCGAGGAGGCGGGGTTCCCCTCCCATGAGGGGCTCGGCGTCGCCAAGTTAGGTGAGGGCGAGCTGGGAGAGCGCCTGCGTGAGTTCGGCGGCCCCGGGTTCGCGGCGGCGCTGGGGTCGCTCATCACCGGCGTGAGCGCCAGCCCGCTCCAGGGACTGATCTCGGGATCGCTCGACCTCGACAAGATCGATTACCTGAGCCGCGACGCGCGCATGTGCGGCGTGCCGTACGGGACGGTCGACGTGGATCGCCTGCTGGCGACGCTCACGCTGGTCGAGACCTCGCCGGGACGCTACGAGGTGGGGGTGCTGGAGAAGGGTGTGAGCGCGCTCGAGTCGCTCCTGTTCGCCAAGTACCAGATGTACCGGAACGTGTACTGGCATCATGCGGTTCGCTCGGCCACCTGCATGTTCAAGCGCGCGGTGCGGGGCGCCGTGGCCCGCGGCAGCATCACGGTGGCCGCGATCGCGGAGGCTACCGACGACGGCCTGATGGAGCAGCTGATCACGCGCGACCGCAACGCCCTGGCGGCCGCGATCCGGGCCCGCCGTCTGCACAAGCGCGCGCTCGACCTCCCGGCGAGCGACGTGCCCGCGGGTGCGGAGCCGTGGATCGTCGACGACCCGGACCTGCTGGAGCGCGTGGAGAATGCGCTCGCCCGCGAGGTGGGGCTCTCGCCCGGCGACCTGCTGCTGGACTTTCCGGCCCGGTCGTCCATGCTCGGAGTGGACCTGCCCCTCCGGACGCGGGGCGGCACGGTCGAGCGGCTGACCGACGCCGGCCGGGCCGGCCAGCTCGGCCTGCCGCGCGTCGCCGACGAGTTGTACCGGAGCGCGAGGCGTCTCCGGGTCTTCGTCGCGGAACCGGTGCGCGGATCGCTCCGCGACGTGCCGGATCTGCTCACCTGTCCCGCCGCCGAGCTGCGCCAGCGGCTCGATGGGCAGTCTACGCTGCTTGAGAGGAGAACCGTTCGATGATCACCCGCCGCGTGTTCCTGGCCCAGGCCGCCGGCCTTGCCCTCACCTCCCTCGGAGCCCGGCGTCTCTGGGGCCGGTCCACCACCGGAACGGGGACGCCGATCACGGTGTACAAGAGCGCCAGCTGCGGCTGCTGCACCAGCTGGGTGGAGCACCTGCGCACCAACGGATTCACACCAGCCGTGCACGACGAAGAGAACATGGACGGCATCAAGGACGACATGGGCGTCCCGAAGGACCTCCGCTCCTGCCACACCGCGCTGCTGGACCGCTACGTCGTCGAGGGACACGTGCCCGCGGCCGATCTCCGGCGCCTGCTGGCGGACCGTCCCGCGGTGGCGGGCCTGGCGGTCCCCGGCATGCCCAAGAGCAGCCCCGGGATGACCGCGCCCGGCCAGCCGCACGAGCCCTACACGGTTGTCGCGTTCGCGCGGGACGGCAAGACGAACGTCTTCGCCCGGCATTGAGCCCGGCGCGATGCCCGAGGTAGTGACCTATCGTCCGGAGTGGCGAGGCGAGTTCGAGCGGCTGAACCGCGAGTGGATCGAGACCTGGTTCACGCTCGAGGACGCTGACCGCGACACCTTTCGGGATCCGGCCGCGAAGATCCTGCAGCCCGGCGGCCAGATCTTCTTCGTGGTGGAAGGTGGGGAGGTCCTGGGCACCTGCGCCGTGCTGCCCCACGAGCCGGAGGTGCACGAGATCGCCAAGATGGCGGTGGCCCCGGCCGTACGCGGACGCGGGTACGGCGACCTGCTCATGGAAGCGGCGATCGGGTTCTCCCGGAGGGCGGGCGCGCGGCGGGTGGTGATCGTCTCCAATACCAGGCTCGTCCCGGCGATCCGCCTGTACCAGAAGCACGGCTTCGTGCGGGTCCCGCTCGAGGCCGACCAGCGCTACGTCCGGGCCGACATCCGGCTCGAGCTGACGCTGGGGAACGAGGCGGGCTGATCCCGATCCTGGTCGCGCGCCAGGAGGGCGTGCGGCGGAGCGGGACGGGCGGATGGAGGAAGGGGGAGCAGCGGGTCAGGAGGTGCCGGCCGCCGCGGCGGCCGTGGGGTGCTCCCCTGTAGTGCTGTCCACCGAGTCGATGCGGACGACGATCACGGTGATGTTGTCGAGCCCGCCGCGCCGGTTGGCCTCGGTGACCATCCGGTCCACCCAATGCTGCGGGCCGCCGTCGGCGGTGAGGATCCGGGTCAGCTGCTCGTCCTCGAGCATTCCCGTCAGGCCGTCAGAGGCGAGCAGCAGGACGTCGCCCACCTCGAGCGTCCCGAAGTAGATGTCCGGCACTACATCCATGCTGGCGCCGACACATCGGGTGATCACGTTGCTGTAGGGATGCACCCGGGCCTGCTCGGGAGTCAGCAGCCCGGCGTCGACCTGTTCCTGCACGTAGGAATGGTCCTTGGTGAGTTGCTCGAACCGGCCCTTCCGGAGCAGATACGCCCGGCTGTCCCCCACCTGGCCGATCATGTAGCGCCCCGGCAGCAGCACCAGCACGGTGGCCGTCGTGCCCATCCCGCGCTTGTCGTGCTCGGAGAGCGTCCGCTCGAAGATCGCGTCGTTGGCCGCGCGGATCGCCGCGCTCATGCGGTCACCCACCTGCTCGTCGCTCAGTCCGCGCAGCGAGCCGATCTGATGCGACGTGATCCGCACCGCCATCTCGCTGGCGATCTCCCCGGCCGCGTGCCCCCCCATACCATCGGCCACGATGAACACGCCGCGGTCGGCGAGCATGAGGTAGTTGTCCTCATTCCCGGAGCGGACGATCCCGATGTCGGTGCGAGCGGCGCAGGTGAAGTGCACAGGACCCCGTTCGGTCAACGCAGGATGAGGAAGGCCGCGATCGCACCGCCGAGCACGAGCGCGGCGATGAGCCACCAGAGGGACGGCCCGGCGGCGCGGGGCGGCGCGGCCCGGATCGGGCGCCGCCGTGGCGGCACATCCTCCCGGTCCTCGGCCGGAGGCATCACCGCCGAGAGCACCTGCGTCCTCGACGACCGCCGCACCGACACGGATTCGTCGAGCGGCTCGAACAGCACCGCGACCTCGCCGAACTTGAGCGTGCTCCCGGGGCCCAGCGCGATTTCACCCGAGACCCGCTCGCCTTCGACGAACGTCCCGTTGGTCGAGCCCAGATCGCTGAGCACCCAGACGGTGTCACGCCGTTGGAGCTTCGCGTGGCTGGTGCTCACGCTCGGGTCGGCGATCACGACGTCGTTGAACTCCGCGCGTCCGATGTTGACCACCGGCACTTTCACCGCCAGCCGGCGGCCCTTGAGGGAGCCGCTGCGCACCAGCAGTGAGGCCAGCGGCGCAACCTGCGGCTCCGTCGGGGTGACGGGACCGGCCAACGCGGACGGCGGCAAGCCATGCAGAGTGTCGGAAAGCCGGGCGCCGGCCCCGGTGGGAGGATGGGCAGCGGTCACCGGCGGCACGCTTCGCCGGCCACGCGCCGCCGGCGGGGGGGGCACATCGGCGTAGAACCGGAATTCGTCGTGACCGATGCGGATGACGTCGGCCCGCGCGAGCAGGTGCTGCCGGCCGACCCGGTCGCCGTTGACGTACGTGCCGTTGACGCTGAGGTCGTTCAGCACGTAGCCCTCGGGCGTCGTCTGGATTTCCGCGTGACGGCGGGAGACCTCCGTCCCCGCCACGACGACGTCCGAGCCCGCCTCCCGGCCGAACACCAGCGTGTCGCCGGTGACCGTGTACTCGCGCCCGTCGGTCAGGCACACGAGCCGTCCGCCGGTCGGGCCCGCGGCGGCGAGCGTCGGCGACGGGCGCGCCGGCGGGATCAGATCGGTGAAGGCCCCGGAATCGAACAGCTGCGTGTGCCCGGCCCGGCGGCTGTCTACCGCGAGGATCTCATGGCGGCCGATCTGGACCTTGTCGCCGTGGAGGATGGGCGTGGGATCGGTGCCGAGACGGATACCGTTGACGAACAGCTCCGCGCCGGGCTCGCCCGCCCGAATGGCGGCCGCCCCCTGGGGAGTGCCTTGAAGGATGGCGTGGCGCGGCCGAATCTCCTCGCCGTCGAGGACGATAGCGCAGCCCGGCGCCGACCCTATGATCGTCTCACCGGCGGGCACGGGAATGCGCGCGCCGCCGATTTCGAGGTGCATCATTGATCGGATCCTGAGGTAAATGCCGGTCGCCGACAAACGTACCCCGCGGCCCGTAACCGCGCAAGCAAACGCGGGTTAGGCAATCTTGCGCGCTTCCTGGCCACGCAGCTGCAGCTGGTAGAGCCGCTCGTAGAGCCCGCGCTGCGCCAGCAGCTCGCGGTGGCTCCCTCGCTCCCGGATCTCGCCGTGGTGGAGCACCAGGATCTCGTCGGCGTGCAGGATGGTGCTGAGCCGGTGGGCCACGACCAGGCTCGTGCGCCCCGCCATCAGCTCGGCGATGGCCCGCTGGATCTGCGCCTCCGCTTCCGCATCCACCGAGCTCGTGGCCTCATCAAGCACCAGGATCCTGGGGTCGAGCGCCAGCGCCCGCGCGAAGCTGAGGAGCTGCCGCTCCCCCACGCTTAGGCTCCGGCCGCGCTCGCCCAGCTCGTGGTGGTAGCCCGACGGCAGCCGCTCGATGAACCGGTCGGCCCCGACCCGTCGGGCTGCCTGCCGCGCCGCCTCGGGCGTGATGGGCGCGTCGAGCGTCAGGTTGTGCAGGATGTCGCCCGTGAACAGGAACAGATCCTGCTGCACGAAGCCGATGATCGACCGCAGGGTCGCGGTCGAGAGCTCCCGGATGTCCACGCCGTCCACCGTGATCCGCCCGCGCTCCGGGTCGTAGAAGCGGAGCAGCAGGTTGACGATCGTGGTCTTCCCCGCTCCGGTGTGCCCCACCAGCGCGATCGTCTGCCCGGGAGAGGCGGTGAACGAGACGTCGCGGAGCACCCAAGGCCCATCGGGGCTGTACCTGAACCACACTCCCTCGAACCGCACCGCGCCGCGCACGGGCCGCGGCAGCGGCGCCGGCGCCTCTGGCTCCCCCACCGTCACCGGCTCGTCGAGCAGGGCGAACACCCGCTCCGACGAGGCCATGGCGCTCTGCAGCAGGTTGAACTTCTCCGACAGGTCCTGCAGCGGTTGGAAAAACCGCCGGGTGTACTGGATGAACGCCGCGAGCACGCCCACCGTGAGCGTGCCGTCGAGCACGCGCAGCCCGCCGTGCCACAGCAGCAGCGCCATCGCGACCGCCGTGAGCACCTCGACCGCGGGAAAGAACACCGCGTACACGGTGATCGAGCGGAGGTGCGCCTCGAGGTGCTCCCGGTTGAGCGCCGCGAACCGCCGCGCCGAGTCGTCCTCCCGGCCGAAGAGCTGGACGATCCGCATCCCGCTCAGCCGCTCCTGGAGGAAGGCGTTGAGCCGGGCGAGCCGCACCCGGATGTCACCGAACGCCTCCCGCACCCGGCGGCGGAAGATCCGGGCGGTGAGCCATACGAGCGGGATCACGGCGAATGTCACCAGCGCCAGCCGGAAGTCGATCGCCAGCATCATCCCCATGATCGCCACGAGCGTGAACGCGTCGCCGAAGATCGTCACCACTCCGGAGGAGAACAGCTCGTTCAGCGTCTCCACGTCGGAGGTGACCCGGGTCATGAGCCGGCCCACGGGGTGGCGGTCGAAGTAGGCGACGCTGAGCCGCTGGAGGTGCCCGAAGATCTGCATCCGGAGGTCGTACATCACCCGCTGGCCGAGGTACGTGGTGAGCAGCGTCCCGCCGTACTCGACACCGAAGTCCAGAATCAGGGTGGCGAGATAGAGCCCTGCGAGGAGGCCGAGCAGTCCCAGGTCGTGCGTCGGCACCGCCACGTCGAGCGCGTGCTCGGTCAGGCGCGGCCCGATCAGCGCCAGCACCGACTGCGTCATGAGCAGCAGCACCGCCGCCGTCGTCAGCCACCGGTACGGCCGCAGGTAGCCCAGCAGTCGGCGGAGCAGCGCGGCGTCGTAGCCGCTGGCGCCGGCGTCCGGATCGTCGGGAGTGTGGCTCATCGCGCTAGCCGGCGGGCTCCGCCAGCACCTCCTGGTCCACGCCCCTCAGCCCTCGGCGTACCCAGCTCGAGAAGACCAAAAACCCGAACCCGAGGGTGAAGTAGGTGAGGATCAGCCGCCAGACAAGGATGTAGATCGGGGTCAGCTCGCGGGGGACGTAGGAGCTCATGACGGCGGCGGAGAGCACCTCACCGATCCCCGACGCGCCCGGCGTCGGCGCGAAGTAGAGCAGGAACATCACCAGCGTCTGGATCAGCAGGATGTCCACGAAGTTGGCGTTGAGACCGAGGGCACGGAGGGCGACGTAGCCGGCGAGGAGCTTGTTGGCGTGCGATGGGGCGGACAGGATCGTGGCCCAGAAGAGAGCAAGCCACCCGCCCGGACTGTTGAAGGCGATCACGCTGGCGTGGGCGTCGTCGATCCCCTGCCTGAGCCGCTCCAGCCGCTCGGCTACCCGACGGCTCCGGCGGCTGACCCACTCGGCGACCCGGTGAATCAGGTCACGCACGAATCGCGGGAAGAAGATGACCATGCCCATGAGCACGCCGATGCCGCCGATGATCGTCAGGCTTCCCTGGAACAGATCGTACAGCGACAGCCCCAGCAGGTTCCCGCGCTCCCCCAGCGAGCGGCCGGCACCGAAGAGGAGCGCCAGCGGGCCGGCGATCGCAAAGAAGAGGACCGTGGCGACGAAGCTCATGAACGTCGAGGTGACCGCCACCGGGAGCGGCACGCCGTACCGCCGCATGGTATACATCGTCATCGGGCCCGCGCCCGAATTGACCGGCGTGATGTAGCCGGCCCACGCACCCATGCCACCCGCCAGGATCATCCCCGTGAGCGACGGGCTCGGGTGGACGTGCCGCGCCACCACCCAGTTCCGGAGCCCGCCCCCGATCCAGTCCATCGATGCCAGGCCCACCCCCACCAGCAGCCACACCCAGTGGATCCGGCCGATCCCGGCCAGGAAGGCATGAAAGTCGTTGCCGTAGATCAGCGTGATCCCGAACCCCACCAGTGAGGCCAGGACCGAGATTTCGAACCCGCGGAGGAGGAACTTCGGGGTGAGGAGACGCGGCATGGAGCGAGAAAGCTAAGGGGGCCGGAGAGAGCGGAGAAGGCGGACGATGGCGGTTCCCGCCCCGCCTCATGCGCCGCGCCGCCTGCCCCGCCCTTCCCGAAGCTTTCCCGAACACGCTATGCTTCCCCCAATGCCCATCCGCATCGTCAACGCCCGGCAGAACAACCTGCAGGGAATCACCGTCGAGTTGCCGCACCGGGCGCTCACCGTGATCACCGGGCCTTCCGGCTCCGGCAAGAGTAGCCTCGCCTTCGACACGCTGTATGCGGAGGGGCAGCGGCGCTATATCGAATCGTTGTCGACCTACGCCAAGCAGTTCCTCGAGCGGATGCCCAAGCCGCTGGTGGATCACCTCGAGGGGATCGCCCCATCGGTGGCGATCGAGCAGCGCAACCCGACCGTCAGCAGCCGCTCCACCGTCGGCACCGCCACGGAGGTGTACGATTACCTCCGCCTGCTCTGGGCCCGGGTGGGTCGGAGCTACTGCCGCGCCTGCGGCGCCCCGGTGCGGCGGGACACCCCGCAGAGCGCGGCGGACGACGTGCTCGCAGCATTCCCCGGTGAGCGGATCCAGGTGGCGTTCCCGCTGCCCCCGGTGGCGCGGCTCACCCACGAGGCGGTAGTCGAGAACCTGCGGGCCCTCGGCTTCGTCCGGGTGCTGGCCGATGGCGCGCCGCATCACCTCGACGAGCTCCCCGCCGGCCTCGACCTGACCCGCGCGGGCGAGTTGCTGGTGGTGGTAGACCGACTGGTGGCGGATCCATCTGCTTCCGGCCGCCTCGCCGAGTCGGTGGCCACGGCGTTTCAGGAGGGCGAAGGCATCGCGCTGGCGCTCCATCCCGCTCTCGCCTCGGGCCGGGACCGGCTCCGGTTCACCAGCTTTCCGGCCTGCAGCGCGTGCGACACCCCGGGCGCCACGGTCACGCCGGCGCTGTTTTCGTTCAACAACCCGCGCGGTGCCTGCGCCAGATGCAACGGGTTCGGCGCGGTGCTCGAGTACGACGAGTCGCTCATCGTCCCCGATCCCGGACGCAGCCTCGCGGACGGCGCGATCGACCCCTGGACCAAGCCGCGCTACGAATCGCGCCGCCGGATGCTCCTCGAGTTTGCCCGAGCCCTCGGCGCCGACGTCGACAAGCCGTGGCGGAAGCTCAAGGCGGCGCACCGCCGCGAGCTGCTCTACGGCCGGAAGGGGCGCTATGTCGGCATCTTTCCGTTCCTCAGGGGGCTGGAAGAGAAGCGCTACAAGCAATACATCAGGGTCTTCCTGCGGCAGTACCAGCTGGCCAGGACCTGCGACGCCTGCGGCGGGAGCCGGCTGAACGCCGACGCGCTCGCGGTGCGGATCGGTGGCGATACGATCGCCGGCGTCTCGTGCCGCTCGGTGGACGGGATCCACGCCTGGGTCCAGGCGCTCGCGCTGAGCCCGTTCGAGCGCGAAGTGGCCGAGCTCGTCGTGGACCAGCTCGGCGCCCGGATCGGCTTCCTGCGCGACGTGGGGCTCGGCTACCTCACTCTCGATCGCCAGACGCGCAGCCTGTCCGGTGGCGAGGCGCAGCGCATCTCGCTCGCCAACGCGCTCGGCTCACGGCTGGTGGACACGCTCTACGTCCTCGACGAGCCGTCGATCGGCCTGCACCCCCGCGATACCGACCGGCTCCTGGCGCTGCTGCGCCGTCTCCGCGACGCGGGCAACACCGTGGTCGTCGTCGAGCACGACCTGGCGGCGATCCGGCAGGCCGACTACATGCTCGAGCTCGGACCCGGTTCCGGCGACAAGGGCGGACGGGTCGTGCACGCCGGGCCGGTCGAGACCGCCACCGGCTCGCTCACCGGACAGTACCTCACCGGTGAGAAGCGGATCGCGGTGCCGAGCGCCCGCCGGCCGGCGGGCCCCCGCTGGCTCCGGGTGCGAGGTGCGACCCTCCACAATCTCAGGGGCGTGGACGCGGACATCCCGCTCGGGACGCTCACCGCGATCACCGGCGTGAGTGGCTCCGGCAAGAGCTCCCTGCTGTACGATGTCGTCTATCGGAACCTCGAGACCCGGCTGCATGGCGAGCACTCGGCGAAGAGCCACCTCGGCGAGCCCGTGGGCGAGGTGGTGTCGCTGGTCGGGTGGGAGCTGCTCAAGGACGTGCTGCTGGTGGACCAGTCGCCGATCGGCCGCTCGCCGCGCTCGAACCCGGTCACCTTCATCAAGGCGTTCGACGAGATCCGCGAGCTGTTCGCCGCCCAGCCGCTCGCGAGGGAGCGGGGGTACTCCGCCGCGACCTTCTCCTTCAACCTCCCGGGCGGGCGGTGCGACGCCTGCGAGGGCGCGGGACACGTGCAGGTCGAGATGGTCTTCCTGGCCGACGTCTTCGTGCCGTGCGAGGTCTGCGCCGCCACCCGGTACCGGCGCGAGGTGCTCGACGTGCACATCCAGGGGCACTCGATTCACGACGTCCTGCAATGGACCGTCGACGAAGCGATCACCCGTTTTCGGCACCAGCCGAAGCTGGGCGCTGCGCTCTGGCAGCTGCAGCAGGTGGGCCTGGGATACCTGCGGCTCGGGCAGCCGGCCACGACGCTCTCGGGCGGCGAGGCCCAGCGGCTCAAGATCGCCCGTGAGCTGGCGCAGGCCGCCAAGCGCGACGGGCGCAAGCTCTACATTCTCGACGAGCCCACCACCGGACTGCACCTGGACGACGTGCGGGTGCTGATCCAGGTGCTCGACCGCCTGGTGGACGCGGGCCACACGGTGGTCGTCATCGAGCATCACATGGACGTGGTCAAGCGCGCCGACTGGATCATCGATCTCGGGCCGGAAGCGGGCGAGGGCGGTGGGCGAGTGGTCGCACAGGGCACGCCGGAGGAGGTCGCAGCCGTGGAGGGCTCCCACACCGGACGCTACCTGCGCCCTCTGCTCGCCCAGGTCGCCACGGCCGCAGCGCTCGCGGGATGAACCGCCGCCAGGCGGTCGTCGCGCTGGTGCTCGTCTGCCTGATCTGGGGCGTCTCGTTCACCGTCATCAAGCAGGCGCTGCATTACAGCTCACCGCTGGTGCTGCTCGCCGCTCGATTCACCCTCGCCACCGCCGTCATCGCCGGCAGCCTGCGCGGACTGCGCCGCACGGAGATCGGCGGCGGTCTCGCGCTCGGCGTGCTCTTCTGGGCGGGCTTCGTGCTGCAGACCATGGGACTGCAGTACACCACGCCGAGCCGCTCGGCGTTCCTGACGATCCTGTCCACGCCGCTCGTCCCCGCCCTGCAGTTCCTCACCCACCGCACCCTGCCACGCGGTCCAACGCTCGGGGCCATCGCGCTGGCGGTCGCCGGCACCTGGCTCCTCACCAGTCCCGGCGGAGGGGGCGGCCTGAATCGGGGCGATGTACTGACGATCGGCTGCGCTATTCTGTTTACCGGCCAGATCGTCGCGGCCGGCCATTACGCCGCACGCATCCCGATCGGCCGCCTGCTGGCGCTGGAGCTGGGCTCCTGCGCGCTCCTCTCGCTCCTCACGGCGCCGGTCGTCGAGGCGCCGCGGCTGGTGCCGTCGCCGCCCTTCCTGGCCATGCTCGCGTTTCTCGCCTTCACCGGCCTGTGGTCGTTCCGCACGCAGCTGCGGGCGCAACAGGTGCTCTCTCCCACCCACACCGCGCTGGTGTTCACGCTCGAGCCCGTCTTCGCCGCCGTGACCAGCTTCCTCGTGCTCGGTGAGCGGCTCGGCCCCACCCAGCTGCTGGGCGCGGCGCTGATTCTCGCGGCGGTCGCGGCGCCGGCCCTCGAGGGAGCCGAGCCCGCGACCGTGACCTGACGCTCGCGCCCCGAGTCACCCTGAGCCCTTCGCTGCGCTCAGGACAGGCTCCGCGAAGGGGGCATGCGTCCGGGCATGCCCCCTTCACTTCGTTCAGGGTGACTCCTCCGTGGCCTGCGGCGCCTGTTACAGTGAGCGCGAGACCGCCAGGATGCTCTTCCACGCGGCCGCCACGTGCTCGTGCTCGGTGCAGCGCTGACCGACGACGAGACGGATGGCGTAGCGCCCGCCGAGCCGCGTGTGGGTCAGGTGCCGCTCGCGCCCGGCATTCACCGCGGCCAGGAGCCGCGCGTTCAGCGCATCCCGCTCCTCCTCGGACCGTCCCGGGGGCCGCCAGCGGAAGCAGACCAACCCGAACGGCACCGGCGCCATCAGCTCGAAGTCGGGATCGGCCTCGATCCAGCCCGCCAGCTCCCGCGCCAGCGCCACGTGCCGGCGGATGAGCGCGCGGAGCCCCTCCACCCCATAGCTCCGAATCACGAACCAGAGCTTGAGCGCGCGAAACCTGCGGCCGAGCTGAATGCCCCAGTCGCGAAAGTTGACCACGTCGGCGTCGTAGGGGGTGCGCAGGAACTCGGGAGTCGCCTGGAAGGTGGCGAGCAGCATCGCGGGGTCGCGGACGAAGTACGCGGTGCAGTCGAAGTTGGTCAGCAGCCACTTGTGCGGGTTGAAGACGATGCTGTCCGCCTGCTCCATCCCGCCGAACAGCGGCCGAAGCTCCGGCACGATCGCCGCGGAGCCGGCATAGGCGGCATCCACATGGAGCCACGCCTCGTGCCGCCGGCAGAGCTCGGCGACCGGCCGCAGCGGATCGATGGCCGTGGACGACGTCGTCCCCACGGACGCCACCACGCACGCGGGCCGGAGCCCCTGCGCCCGGTCCGCCTCCAGCGCCCGGGCCAGTGCCTCCGGCCGCAGCGCGAAGTCCTCGTCGGTCTCGATGTGCCGCAGCATGTCGAGCCCGTAGCCCGCGAGCTTCACTGCCTTGTCGACCGACGAGTGCGCCTCGCGCGAGGCATATACGGTGAGCGGCGCGTCCGCCGCCGCGAGACCCTGCGCGCCGATCTTTCCCCCCGTGGCCCGCTCCCGCGCGGTCAGCAGCGCCATCAGCGTCGCCGTGGAGGCGGTATCCTGGATGACGCCTACGTACCCCATCGGAAGGCCGATCATCTGTCGCAGCCAGTCCATCACCAGCTGCTCCAGCTCGGTCGCAGCCGGCGAGGTCACCCACGACATCCCCTGCGCCCCCATGGTGGCAGTGAGCATCTCGCCCAGGATGGATGGCGGGCTGTTGTTGCAGGGGAAGTAGGCGAACCAGCCGGGATGGTTCCAGTGCGTCATCCCCGGCACGATGACGCGCCGGAAGTCGTCGAACAGCGCGTCGAACGGCTCGCCGTCGAGCGGCGGGGCGTCGGGCAGCTGGCGCCGGATGTCGCCGGGCGCGACGGCGGGCGTGATCGGGAGGGAGCCGACGTCCCGCATGTAGTCGGCCATCCAATCGACCAGCGCGTGGGCGTGCCGGCGGAACTCGTCGGGCTGCATCGGCCAAAGCGAATGCACGCGTGCGCCGGCGTCAAGTCGGAGTATCCTTGTGAGTCACCCCGGGCCCTTCGCCGCGCTCGAGGGCAAGCTCCGCGCGGCGGCGAGCACACGGCCATGGCTCCTTCGCTTCGCTCGGGATGACTCGGATGTACCCCGACGCCCCGGCCCGAGGACCCGCATGCCCCCCGCGCCCGCCCGCGCCACCCACGGCCTGGTCTGGATGATCGTGGCCCAGGCCTGCTTCGCCTGGATGAACGTCTGCACCCGGTTCGGGAGCCGGCACCTGCCGTGGGCCGAGATCGCGGCCGCGCGCTTCCTGGTGGGCGCGATGCTGGCGGCCGGGCTCGCCGCGGTGACGGGACGCTCGCTCCGGGTGACCGACCGGGCCGGGACCTGGTGGCGGAGCGCCTACGGCACCGTCGCCGCCATGGGCAGCTTCTACGCCCTCGGCTCGAGCCGGATCCACGTGGGCGACGCCGCCACACTCGGTGCGACCGCCCCGATCTTCGTCGCGCTGCTCTCGCGTCGGCTCCTCGGGGAGCGGGTCGGCCGCCACGTGGGGCTCGCGGTGGCACTCGCCTTCGCCGGCGTGGTGGCGCTCGTGCGGCCGTCGTTTGCCCTGGCGTGGCCCGTGGCCCTGGTTGCCACCGCCGGGGCCTTCTGCTACGCGCTCGCCATGATCTGGCTCCGCCGCATCGGCCCCGGCGAGACTCACGAGGCGATCGTGCTGCACTTCTCGCTCGTCGGCCTGGCGACCATGCTGATGCTGGCGCTGCCGGTCTGGCGCTGGCCCGACTGGCAGGGTGGCCTGGCGCTCCTCGGCGCGGGGCTCGGCGGCGGGGGCGCCCAGCTGGCGATGACCCGCGCGTACTCGCTCCAGCGCGCCGCTCCCGTGACCGCCGTCGCCAACCTCGGGGTGGTGTTCACCTACGTGCTCGCCATCCCGTTCTTCGGCGACCTACCCGCCGCCTGGCAGCTCGGTGGCGCGGCCCTGGTCATCGCGGCGACCGCGCTCCTTACGGCCGACGGCCGGTGAAGCGGTCGCTTATCTTCCGGCGATGGGGATCGCCGTGACTCCTCCAGGTCTCGCCTACGATCCGGAGCTCGCCTGTCGCCAGCTGGCGCAGGTGGACCCTCGGATGGGCGCGCTCATCGCGCGGGCCGGCGCGTTCACCATGCGCCCCGAGCCGGTGCAGAGCCTGTTCGCGGCGCTGCTCGAGGCCATCGTCTATCAGCAGCTCTCGGGAAGGGCGGCGGCCACCATTCTCGGCCGCGTCGTCGCGCTCTACCGTCCCCGCCGGTTTCCCCGGCCACAGGACATCGTTGCCACCCCGCCCGAGCGCCTCCGCGCCGCCGGGCTCTCGGCGGCCAAGACCGCGGCAATCCGCGACCTGGCCGCGCGGACTCTGGACGGCACGGTTCCTCCCATGGGACGCGTCCGGCGAATGCCGGACGAGGATATCGTCGCGCAACTGACGACGGTGCGCGGGGTCGGACGCTGGACGGTAGAGATGCTGCTGCTCTTCCGGCTGGGACGCCCCGATGTGCTGCCACTGGGCGATCTGGGCGTGCGAAAGGGATTCGCGCGGGTATTCAACCCGCGCGTGCTGACCGACCCGCGGGTACTGAGCCGCCGGGCCGAGCGGTGGCGCCCGTATCGCTCCGTGGCAAGCTGGTATCTCTGGCGCGCGCTCGACCTCGAACGCGCCTGAACGGAAGGGAGCACGATCCATGAGCCTGACGGTGACGCCGGCGACGGCCCACGAGCCAAGTCTTAGTACGGTCGAGATGCTCTGCGAGCGCCTGGGTGAGCTGGGATTGCCCATCGGCCCCGACACCGCGCGCGAGCTGATCCGCGCCGTGCTGGCGACGGAGGCCCCTCGGATGGACGCCCACATCCGCGAGGCGCTCCAGACCTCGCTGGATACGATCCGCATCGCCGCGCAATCGGCCAGCGGCGTGCTGGCCAGCACTGCCCCGGTCGAAAGCAGGGTCGCCCCCGTCCCCTTCAAGCCAGTGCTGGACCCGGCGCCCCGGCGTGTCACCCCCGCGGCCACCCCGAGACCGGCGGCCGGACGACGGCCGATCAGCAAACGGGGCCCCGACGCCGACCCCGGCGACGATGTCGGCGGCGACAATCGGCCGGTGTTTCGGCGCCCGCGCGGGCGCTGAGGTCAGTGAACTTGGGTGTGGGACGAGGCGCCGCCCAGATCGTAGCGGCGAAGCTTGACGTACAGACTCTGCCGGCTCACCCCGAGCACCTCCGCGGCGGACGTGCGATTGTCCCGCGTGAGCTCGAGGGCGGCCTCGATGAGATGCCGCTCGACCAGGCCCACCGTGTCACGCACCAGATCCCGCAGGGACACGCGGCCGACCAGCCCGGTGAGTTGCTCGACCGCGCGCGTCAGGTCGCGCGCCCCCTGCGGGCCGCCCGACAGGCGGCGGCCGATGTCCCGAAGGACAAGGCCGATGCACGGTTCCGCGCCCTTCAGCGCGGCGACGGCCGACAACTCCACCTCGCCGCTCGACCCGTACTGGCCGCGCGCGGCGGTGGAGAAGAGCCGCACCACGCCGTGCTCGCGCAGGGCGGCGAGCAACACCTCGAGATCGGCCCCGGGTCGCCCGATCCATTCAGCCACCGACCGGCCTCGCACCTGCTCCTCGGTCGCGAGCTGCGCCAGATCGAGAAAGGCGGCGTTGGCGGTGAGAACGCGCCCGGCGAGGTCGGTCACCACGAACGCGTCCGGGACCTCCCCGATGAGTTCCGACAGGCGGGCGTTGGCGGAGGAGGTCGCCGCCGATTCGCGCGCCGCGGGACGGAGGCGGACGAGGAACACATTGGAGCTCTCCTGTCGGACGAGCGCCGCCGAGAGGAGCGCGCTGCGTCCGTCCGCCGACAGCGAAACGCGCACCGGGTCGGCTCGGCCGACCGCGCGCACCGTAGCCAGGTAGTCCGAGGCGGCGAGCTGCCCCGCCGGATCGAGCCCCAACGGGAACACCGTGGCGGCCATCACGCGCGCCTCCACGCCCAGCAGCTGAAGCGCGGCGGAATTGGCCTCCATGATCTTCATCGTGTTCGCGTCGATGACCATCACCGCGTCGTCCGAGAGCTCGAACAGCAAGCGGTACCGGGTCTCCATTTGCCGCATGGACGTGTAGTCGCGCTCGAGCGCCTGCTGTGCTTCGACGAGCTGGCGCTGAAGCCGGGCGTGCTCGCCCAGGTCCCGGCCGACGGCCATGATCGTGCCCTCCCGGTCCAGCCGCAGCGCGGTGTAGGCTACGGCGAGGTCGGGGGCATCGGGGAGCGGGTGGTCAACCTGGGCACGGCGGGAGACGCCGTGCTCGCGCGCCTCCGCCAGCATCTCTTCCACCCTTGGCCGGCTCTCGGCGGTGACGGTTTCGGCCCACGCGCGCCCCAGCCAGGCCAGGCACTGCTCCAGATGCGGGTCGGCGGCATTGAGGCGGACATCGCGCACCACCCCGTGGACGTCGAGGATCAGCGCCACGTCGGCCGCCGCGGAGGCGATGGCGGCGGCGGAAGTTTCATCGCGCTGGCCAGGCGCCCCGATCCGGGCGTCGCGCCCATCCACCGGTTTGTCCATGGTCCCGATGCTAGAGCGCGCCGCCCCGACCGTCAATGCCCCAGCCCACGGCAGACGGCGGCGGTCCCGCTTGCCCCAGCCTGGGGCTCGCGCACATGATGGGAGGGAGTCAGATTCGCAGTTCAGTAGGCGCCAGAGTCAGCGCATCGATAACCGGCAGCTCAGAGAGGCGAGGAATGTCTCACATCAACGACTGCATCCCCGGACAGCAGGCGAAGATTCTGCGGTCGGGCGTGGCGAGAGTGGTGGGCAAGACCGGCACGATCGTCGAGGTCTCCCGCATCCGGCGTCCGCCGACCGGCCCGCTCAAGGACGCGGTGACGGTGGACGTGCCGGGCCACGGAGAAATCTCGGTGTCGCCGGCGGACCTGGAGATCGTGAAGACGTAGGCGCGGTCAAAATTCGCGCTTCTTCATCTCCTTGAACAAGCGCTGCGTCTCGGGGTCTTCCTCCTCCTCACGCTGCCGCAGCGTGGGGTCGAACTTCACCGACCGGTTCCCCTTCGGGGGGGCGACCTTTGCCGCGTTCTTCTTGGCGAGGGCGGCGATACGCTGATCTTCGCGCTTGGACATCGGGCCTCTCTGGATTGGTGTGGGCTCGAGCCGGAAAGTTAGTCGGGTGCGCGCACCGCGTGGAGCGCGGCGGCGCCTGGCCCGGCCTCAATAGCAAAAGGCAGTGACCCGGGAGTCCCGAGCCACTGCTCCAGTACGACTCTTCTTGGCCTCTTCTCAGCACTCCCGAGGAGGGACTCGAACCCCCGACCCGGTGATTAACAGTCACCTGCTCTACCAGCTGAGCTACTCGGGAAGGATGCCGACGCAACGTCGCTTGAGCCTCGTGCGCCGGGCCCAAAACTAGTGGGCGCGCCGGACCCAAGCAACGGCGGCGTGCCGTTCCGTTCACTGGTGGGTCAGGTCGGCGTTCATCCGCCGCTCTGGCACCCTCGCCGGAACCCGCTGTTACAATAGAGCTTAGATTTGTAGTGAGAGCCTGCTCACCAGATCGGACTAGTGAGTAAGTGTTCACTTGACAAGGCGATCCCAGCCAGAGTACACTTTGCGGCGCAAAGTCATGCCAATGAGCTAAGTTAAGTTATTGTTGATAAAGATGTTACATAGGTACAGGTACCTTTTCCCCGTCCCCCTCTTACCTTGAGTCCATGGCCCTGCCGCCCCTGATCGGACACCAGGATGCCAGGCTCCGCCTGGCTGATGCCGTCCGAACGGACCGGCTGCCCCAGGTCATCCTGATCTCCGGGCCGGCCGGGGTCGGCAAGCAGCGTCTGGCGCTCTGGCTGGCCCAATTGGTCCTCTGTGAGCGCCGGGATACGGAACCCTGCGGCGGCTGCCGTGCCTGCCGGCTGGTGGGCGGGTTGGCTCACGCGGACCTCCACTGGTTCGTCCCCATCCCCCGCCCCAAGGCGGCGGACCCGGACAAGGCAGTGGAGGAAGCGGCCGAGGCAATCGGGGAAGTACTCGAGGAGCGGCGGTGCCGGCCCTGTTACGCACCGGCAGACGGGATGGCGAGCCACTCCTTGGCGTCGGTCCGGCTGCTCCATCGACGGGCGGCGCTGACGTCCGTCGAGGGCGGCCGCCGGGTCTTCATCATCGGTGACGCCGAGCGCCTGGTGCCGCAGGAGTCGAGTCAGGAGGCGGCCAACGCGCTGCTCAAGCTGCTGGAGGAGCCGCCGGTCGGAAGCCTGTTCATCCTGACGACCGTGGACCCTCGGCGGCTGCTGCCGACGATCCGGTCGCGGGCCGTGCCGGTCCGATTGAACCGGTTGAGCGACGA
>Ga0209798_10000130_pt1 | contig 41244 bp, 35 predicted proteins | sample DOMMetBare3Fresh_FD_187475 | JGI IMG/M metagenome (GOLD analysis project Ga0209798, IMG submission 187475) | Wetland sediment microbial communities from St. Louis River estuary, USA, under dissolved organic matter induced mercury methylation -... | ecosystem: Environmental > Aquatic >...
AAGTTGTCTTCCGTCGAAAAGTCCATCCCCCTGGTAACCCGCGCCCAGTACCTGGCATCGTGGGTCGGCTTGGGCGCATTCAGGCGGGCCGATTTGTTGGCTGTTTTGTCGATAAATGGCGGCAAAGTCGTTCTGGCGAGGATCTCGGCCGGGACAGCGCTAAAGCTCCACGGAGTTGCCGTGGTGGTAAAGATGTCGGCCATCGGCCGGGCAAGGGCATCGTTCAGGTTCATCGGCGGCAATCCCAGCACCTCTTCAATGGTGCGCAGGAAGTTGACGGTGTTGTAGTGCGAGGAAATCACCTTCCCCTGCTTGACGTAGGCGCCTGCCACAAATGCGATTGTGCGGTGCGAATCCATGTGGTCGCCGCCATCCTGGGCATCATCTTCAATAACGAAGATCAGGGTATTGTCCTTGTAGCGGGGGCTTTTCGAGATCTTCTCCACCAGCAGGCCGAGCGCATAGTCATTATCGGCCTGTTGAATTTCCGGGGTATTCACGCCGTCAAGAGCGTCGGCATATTTTCCGGTGTGGTCGTTCATGAAACGCACAAGACTCAAGGCCGGCAGCTCCGCCCCCGCCTTCTCGTACAGATCAAATTCCCGCTCCCATTCCTTGAAGCGGTAATAGTCGGGAAAGGCATTATCGAAGCCGCGGAAAAACTTGTCGGTCAGCGGGGCAAGCGCAACGTTTGAGGCATAGGCCACCACCCGGCCGTTTGAGAACGGATCCCGATCAAGCGGGATGCTGTATTTGTTCCCCTGGCCATAGAGGGTACAATCCAGAAAGAAGCCGTAGTTACGCACCGAGAGCCCCTTGCGGAGCGCGGAATCCCACAAGTACCCCTTACCGACTTCATTCTCATCACTGTTGGGCCCATCGGGCGCCGAGACATTGGCATGACCGGCCAGAAGATCGGGATCAGCCGGTGTCAGCGGATTGGCGGTCTGACGCGTGACACCCGGGTAACCGGCATTGGGAAGAGCGACGTTGACACTGCGATTGTACCCTTCGCTATCCAGGCTGAGGCCACGCCCCGAATAGGCCACCGGGAATTGGCGCTCAATCACATCCGGCGCACGAGCCGAGACGGTCCACGGCCAGCCATCGTTGCTGGTTTCAGACGTGGCGTAGAAGTTATCGAGCGTGACGAACTGCCGCGCCAGTTGATGCTGATTCGGTGTGTACGCCTTGCCAAACTCGGCCAACGCAGGATCGCCATTGCCGACTTCCAGGTCACCCAGCACCTGATCGTAGGTCCGGTTTTCCTTGATGATGAAGATCACATGTTTGACCTTGTCACGCACCGCCGCCATGACTGCCCTGTCTCCCGCGCTATCACTGTAGGAGAAGCGGTTGTTGGTGGCAACCCGCTTCGTCAGCTGCGCCAGTTGTTCGCTGGCGGGGCGCGGAAAGCTCTGCAGACCGGCCTTGATCAACTGGGGATTGTACTGATTTGACAATATGCCATTGGTGTGTGACGGAGGACCGGCACTGTAGCGGAAGTCCGGGTTCGGCCCGGTGGCCGACTTGCCGTTGACCACATAGACCCAGTTGCCATCACCACTAAAACTGACCGAGTTCGGATACCAGCCGGTCGGAATCAGACCGGCTACCTGGCCGTTGGTTTTTGTTTCGTTCAGATTCACCACTGCCACGCAATTCAGATTGCCATTGGTCACGTAGAGTTGCTTCTCATCCGGCGAGAGGGTCACACTGTTGGAGTTGGCGCCGGTGCGCTTGACACTGTTCGCGTTCGCGTCCTTGTAAAGCGCAACATCAGGCATGACCGCGGCAGGAGCAATGACCGGGATGATGCCGACGATCGTATTGGTTGCCGTGTCGATCACGTCAATCGTATCGGTCTGGTCCTCGACCACATACAGCAGCGACTGTTGCTTGTTCAGCGCCATCTTGTTCGGTTGCCCTTTTACCTTGATCCTGGCCGTCACCGCCGGTGTCCCGTTCAGGTTGACGACCACGATCTCGCGGTCACGGATACTTGAAACATAGGCGGTCGCGTTACCATCCTGGTCGCTTCCCTTCAGCGCCACCCAGAAAGGATATTCCCCCCCCGGCGTGCCGCTGACTCCGCCACTCTTGCCCGGGCGCAGGTCAATGTTCTGCGCTGCCAGTGTCCAGTTATTCAAGCCACCTCTGAACAGCGTGATCGAGTCGTTATAGTAATTGGCCACCACCAGTGTCTTGCCGTCATTCGAAACAGCCAGACCGGCCGCGCACGGTTTCACCCCAACTTGCAGGTTGACGCCAAGTGATGAATCCCCGCTTCCAGGGAGTCCAACGCCCGACTTGTTGTGACCGAGCGCCAGCGGATTGCCGCTTTCCCCCCACGTTCCCCCGGTGCTGCGGATAAAGATGTGGATGTTGTCATCAACGCCACCAGCCACGTAAAAGGCGTTGCCGGATGGATCAAAGACAATCCCGTTGTAGGTATTCGGGATCTTCAGTACCTGTTGCTTGATCGGCGTGTTGGACGAGATGTCGTAGACAAACACGTACTCATACGAGTCCGGCGTGTACCACGGATAGGGGGTGCTGGGGGTGGATGTGTAGACCCGGTTGTACCCGCTGGTTAACACCAGCAAGGTTTTTTTATCCGGACTCACCACCGTGGTAACCGCTTGCCCGGCCAACCAGTCCGGCTTGCCGGCCAGACCGGGGTTCAGATTTTCAAAGGTAGCATAGGGAACTGCCAGCGGCGTTATCTGCTGGTTCATATTGGGGAGGAACTGTGAGGCATCGCCATTGTTGCTGCCGGCGCTACAGCCGTTGAGAAACAACAACAGCGCCGCCATGGAATAGATACGGAGCCATTTGATCGATTGCATGGAGCCCTCCTGCTTTCCACCCTGATTAGTGAGTATTCAAAGACTATAATGCAATTATTGGCGGGCGCCAGCAGCCCCGGCATTTTTCCGTAGCCGAAGCGCTGATCACCCGCCAGAGTCTGTCAGTACAGGGGCGCCGTATCCGGCAGCTTGTTGGTATCGATCCCTTCGCACAGTTCATTATTCACCGTCAGATTCCCCTGGGCGTCAATCTTCACGCTCCAGATGGTGTCGTAGTCTTTGGACGGCCAGGCGACCGGGAGCAGCGGGAGCGTACTATCGCCGCCATAGCTTTTAAGCAGCGCATTTATCAACGGTTTAATGCGGGAGGACTCCCACGCCAGCAGCACGGTCTGATTGGAAAGCTTGCCACCGGTAAAGAAAAAATCACTGGCAAGCTTGGCGGTGTTCGGATCACCGAGCTGGAAGCTGGAAACCAGATAGTAGGGGAGATTATGGGCGATGGCATAGGGAAGTACCGATAATGAGGGGCGGACGTACGAAAAATTGTAATACGCCTTGAACCACTGTGCGGGATCGATGGAATAGACCACGTTGGGACTTATTTTGCCGGCCAAAGCCTTGGGAAGCTCCAGAGCACGCCATTGACCGGCAGCCACAAAGCTGCCGTTTTCAAATTTGCTGTTCAGATCGGGATGTGCCTCCACGTGCCGGACGATGTCGATCCTTTGATTTTTATTGATGTTGGCCGGAATGACGACGCCATCAACCCCGCCGGTTCGCGAGGTGCTGAAATACGGTTGTTGCGAGTGGGTGCAGGCAGTACTGGCCACCGGCGCCGGTGGGACAGGATAGGTGGCAGGCGGGTTCAGATTGCTGTTATAGGTAACCAGAGCGGCGCTTCCGGACAAAGGAATTGAGAACGCATAGAGCTGATTCCCCCCCGTATAGCTCGCCGGGAGATTCAGGTTATACCCCTGCTGCCGGTTGACACTCGCCATCAGTGCACTGATTGTCTCCCAAGGCGCCGAAAAGACATAATACCCGGGGATTTTTTTAGTGATCAGAGTGGAGAGCAATGCATCGTTGTTGCCGCCGCTGTTATTGAAATCAAGCCCGCTACAATCAGGGCAATAGGTAGTCGGCACAGAAGCACCATTGGGCACGGAGCCTGGCGCATAGGCCGAGTTGAGCGGGTAACTGTTGCTGGTGTAGCTCGCCCCGCTGGAGTCAACGGGTAGTGTGTGCTGGTTGAGCAGGGCGAACTGCTGTATATAGCCGATCGCTGTCATATCCGGGTAATTGTTGGCGGTTTGCAGGTGGGTCATCGGCGCCAGCGTATAAATGCCGGTTACGTTGTTTCCCCCCAGTACCTGTTGTTTCAGGTAGGAGGCCATCATGAGCGAACGCTGCAGCCCCTGACTGGTCAGGTTTGCCGTGTCGGGACTGATGTCGCCGGGCGGCTGGTACGCCAGATCCGGGGTGACCACGAAAATCAGATTGACGTTTTTGGCGTCCAGCGGGAAGGTTGAATTGGAAGCTGAATCACCTGCGCACCCCGCCAGCAGCGCCAGAGCAATGATCAGAAACAGCGAACGTACAACGGAATTTTCCTTCATGGTCATAATCCTCCCAATGTTCAGTAACCTGGATACTCATATTCCCCTGCCGACAGAACTTCTCCGCATCATGATCAATGCCGGAGAAGTTCTGTCGGCCATGCCAAACGGATCAGGTTGGGGAGAACGTTGCCGTGTAACGAGAAGGGTTCGCAGGGTCAGCAGGGTTTACCTCAACCACCGAGCTGGTCAGGGTATTGCCAGCATTATTGACAAACAGCGTGTAGGTTGTGGTGTGATTCCCACCGGTTGTCGTCACACAGACTAACTTGCCGTTCGCATCGACACTCCAAGTCCCGCTGAAGGTAGCGCTACCGATCGTTATGCTCCAGCTGTTGTTGGCATTGAGCGCCAGCGTTCCCGTGGAACCGGCGCCGGAATAGGCAAACGACTTTCCGGACAACTGGCTGGCTGCAAAGCGTGCCGTGAACGTGGCGCTGTAGTTCGTGGGGTTAGTGGGATCCGCCGGGTTTACTTCGACAGCAGTGGCACTAAGCGAGTTATTGCTGGCATTAGTCAGGGTATAGGTAATGGTGTGATTTCCACCGGCAGTGGTCACACAGACTAACTTGCCATTCGAGTCGATACTCCATGTTCCGCTGAAGTTTAAGCTGCCAATCGTTGTGTTCCAGGTGTTGTCGGCGTTAAATGTGAGCGTACCGGTGGAGCCGGTGGAGCTGACATAGGTAAATGTTTTGCCCGAAACCTGGTTGGCAGCAGATACGGCAGTGAAGGTGACGCTGTAATTCGTGGGGTTATTAGGGTCAGCGGGGTTTACTTCGACAACCGTGGCATTGAGCGCGTTACCGGCAACACTCGTCAGGGTGTAGGTAGTGGTATGATTTCCACCGCCAGTGGTCAGGCAGACCAACTTGCCGTTTGTGATGCTCCATGTTCCACTGAAACTGGACGTGCCAATTATTACGTTCCAGGAGCTATCGCTGTTGAATACGATTGTTCCCGTGGAGCCGGCGCTGGCATAGGCAAATGTCTTGCCGGACACCTGGTTGGCTGTAAACGTCTCCGTTGCACTGTCGTTGCCGCAGCCAGTCAAAAGCAACAACGTGATACTCAAAACGACATAGACAATACGACTGAGGCGGGCAATACTTTTCATGATCATCTCCTTTTTCCGACAGATATCCCCGCAAGAGGCAGGGGCTCCCAAAGCGTTTTGACAACCAAAATAAACCGGCACAAATTAAAGAAGCTATGGGTATATACCACAGGTATGCTGTCCCGTACAGGAACGATCATCTCAATTGTGACATTTGACAGGGGATCTGGGTGGACTAGCAATCAAGGAAGAATCGGATTTCTAATGTTTTTTGGGGGGGCAATCGGTTTCATGTCGGCGTCGTCGTTCAGCAGGAGTTCCGTCCATTGTTCAGCCGTTTTCCCCTGAAAGAGGATTGGGGTATCACCATGAATCTTGCTGGTGCCAGCAGAGGAATAGGCACCCAGGGGCAGGAAAAGTGTAACGGCCAACAACATGGTTAGGACGATCAGGGTATGCCGGGATGTCACGTGTACCTCCGCTCTGGATGCTGTAGTTACTTCAGTTAGTAAAATATTCAGCCGCGGTCATGACCTTACAATCATTGAACGATGATCGAGATTGTGTCCGCGCCGGTTGTTCCATTGCTTCTTGTTGCGGTGACCGTTACGGTGTGTGAGCCCTTTGTCACCCCTGCCAAAGGAATACCGACTGCCCAGACTCTTCCGCCGGTATTTCTGACGGTTGCGAGGGGGCTCGACGTGGGGCCGTTATCCACCGCGTACTTGACGGACGTGACTGTTTCCGGCGAGAAAACCATGGTTTTCAGCATAATGGTCTGATCCGGCGTGAAAGCCTTCGCATTGGGATTGCCGGCTTTATATTTATTGTTGTAGGGGTGTTTGTCTGTCCCGTCATACACAGTATTGCCATAGTAACTATTTGTATTACCGAGTGAGCTGTTGGCCGGCGTTGTGATGAAGACGAGGGGCCATTTGACGCTTGGCAATGCCGGGTCTGTGGCGTCAATCTGTACCAGCTTGGCAGCCGGACTCTTTGCATCAAAATCATAGGCAACGAGATAAAAGGTTGCCTGTTTTCCATGGGAGCCAAAGGTATCGGCCCTGACGACCAGGCTCTTATTGCTGAGCCACTCCATCCCCGGCACATGAACATGCCCGCTGAGATAGATGGGCGCCTTGAATTCATCAATCAGTTGCTTCATGCGATCATTGCCGTCGGTAATCTGGTACATGTACGTGCCGTCATTCAAATTCGTTCCCGGCACATAATTCGCCGGCGGGGCGGTATAGTTATTTGCGACGGGACTGTGCCCAAGCACGACATTTAGCGCCACGATCTGATTGCGGTCAGGATGGTTATAAAGAGCTTGCTGCTGACTTTCGGGAAAACAACCGTAGATGTTTTCCCAATTTCTCTTTTGATAATCAGCCGTTGTCGATGCGGCGGTATTGGTACGAATCAGGCGCACGGTGCCCGCCGCGCTTTCGACGGTTGTGTAGCCGTACCTGGTAGGAGTCTGGGCATAGAGCAGGAATTTTTTCAAACCGTCCTCATAATCAAAAAGCGAGCTTTCCACCTTAACATCATGGTTACCGACAATATCAACGTACTTCGGATAGGATGTCAGGATGCTGCTCTTCAAAAGAGTACTGTAGGTCTCCCAGGTCTCTTTAAGGTAGCCTTTTTCGGTCATGTCGCCGGTATGGATCGTGGCGAGCGGCTTAATCACCGGCACGACCTCAGTGATGAGAGCGCTCATCAGCGCCTTACCGCTCTGTGTGAGATCCACACCGGTATCTGTGCGTGCATTATTAGTCGCTGTCTTGGTATCAAAGTGCGTGTCGGAGATGTGCAGAAAGAAGACCGGCTCAAGCGCGGGGGTCGGATTACCCGTGGTCAGGAGCTCGCCTGAGGTGCTGTGGTTTACAGAACTGGATGTTTCACCGCAACCCGTTACAAACGAGCCTACGCTAAAAACAAATAGCAGGGATAGAATCAGTGATGCCGATGTTCTCTTCAGTGCCGAGGGGTAGATCATTTGTATATCTCCCAATATTTTAGTTCACCGTGTATTCAAGCGTATCTTCAACTGCCCAGTCATCCTTCCCGTTAACCGTCGATAGCGATTTCCACCTCATTTTCACATGCGGAGCGTCAACCGTTACGAGAACATATCCGTTTTCTCCTTCTTTGTGATAATCGCCCACCACCTTGTCCCCTTCAGCATAGGGCAGAGCCCAGCTGTTGAAAGGAGCCCCGCCGGCGCCGGTCAGCACCTGGTAGATGGTATGCCCGGCCTGATCCTTGATGTGAGCGCATGAAATCTCCGTTTGTTTTATTACTGCTTTATCTTCACCACCAAATCTGCGACGTTATAATTCAGTATTTCCAAGTGTTTTCATCGATTATCTTGCCCTTATCACCATCTTTTGCGCCATAGATGACAGCCGTTACCTGCCTGGTTTTGTAATCAACGGTGAATTTCGCAAAGGCAAAATCCAGGTACACATTTTGTAAATGAGGGTCTGTTACAGGAAGATAATATTGTGATAAAAGCGACGGCGTAAAATAACCAGGAATGGAAGAAGGACCGGTATAGTTTGAAAGTTTGACAAAAGAATCGATATCATAATTTCTAAGTACTTCAAGAGCGCTCGGATACGTCTCTTTTACATCGCCATAGTTCATATCATGGGCGCCGCCTGTCCCAAGGACATAATAGTTGATATCATCCTGCAAGGTACGGGCGGTCTCATGGACGTGCCCCGAAATGACGATCACGTTCTTTTTGCCCGCAAACAGCTTTTTAAAATAGTCCTGTAAATTAGCCATTTTCGCAAAATAGAAGTTGCCGTTTTCTTTATCCGGCTGATAGCCGCTGCCGTAAGGCGAGGGGTGTACCACCAAGATAATAGGCCCCCCTGGATAGGCCTCATTTACCCATGTCGTAAGCTTATTAGTTATTGCGTTAACGTCATCCTGATTAAAACAATAGTAGGTGTTCAGCGATATGACCCTCATCCCGCCATAATCAGCCATATATGTATATGAATTAGAACCATTGGGAAGGACAACGTGGTCTTCTGCGGGATTCGTCATCAATTTTCCGTAAAGTTCCAAAGATGAATTATCCAGATGAGAATCCATGGAGATTAAGCCACTGTACCCTTCGTGATTTCCCGGAGCCATGAAGGTCGGCATGGATGCTCTCATCCAGGTATGGTACCTGTAATCATGTTTATATTTATCCGTTGTCGGAGTGTCGTTGCTCGACTTGAGCCATTCATTCTGCCATCCATAATATCGAGCGAGATAAAGCGTATCGATCTTTTTCCCCAAACTTACTGCATCCCCACAATGAATTATGCAGCTCTGTTCATTTGCGTCGGATATGATCCCGCCATAGGCAATCATATTTTCTTCGACCATGGGAAGGTTGTCGGAGGCGGACGTTAATTCTCTCCGGTTATCACCCATACCGAAAAAAATCTGACTGGTCACCCTCTTGCTATCAATATCTGCCCGACTGGGTGGAGTTCGAAAGGTGGCGTTGACAGAGTATTTATTCTTATTAGCGTCAGTTATGTTTATGACGTAACTGAATAAACTGTTGGAAGGAAGATTGTTAAAGGTGTACTCGTACATATTGACACCCTCTGCCTCAAAATAGTTACTCATGGTAAAAGTACCATAATTTGTTTTTGATCCGGTTGCCGAGTCAGTCCCGGTCACTGTTGCAGTGACTGAGTTTTCAGAGCCACCTAACCCAATTCTTATGGTCATACTGGCCATACTCTTTGTATTATCCTGTGAATACAAGAGCCAGGGCCCCATTTTGATATTTCCCTGTATGTCGAGGAACTTTACAATATCAATGGTTCCGGAAGTAGGGGCGACATCAGCTGCAGCTGATAACATCTTCGCTGGCGCCATTGCAGAATGGGTATAGGTGCCTTTTATTCTTCCGTTGATGTGTTTGCCACTCCAGTTGATTGTGGATGTGGAGTTGGTAAGGATAGCCTGAACGTCATCGTTCTCGATAGTGCCTTTCAGATTGTACTCCTCTCCATTAACAGTCATGGAACCTGTGAACTCATTAGAGCCCGTCTGGTGATTGATGGCTCCCACGAGTTGAAGAGGTACTGACGTTCCTCCCACCTTATGGACCCCGGACCAGGATCCGTGGAGTGATACCGTGTCTGCACTGGAATTGCTGCCGCTGCATCCGGCAATAAGGCAACAACCGATCATTAATGCAAAAACAAACATTAAACGACACCAGAGAAATTTCTTCATATTTCCCCCTTACAGATTAATTAGACAACTGCAAAACATCTGCATCATCTTATCCCTGCCGATAACGCGTACCAGTTCCCGCAGGGCGCAATAAGTGGCCCCTCTGGCTGAATCAGTGGTTAAAACCGTTAAAATTGTAATTATTTCTTCCGTGTCCACGTCCCAACACCCACCACTGTGTCGGCAGCAGTTACATGACGATAGACTACAGTAATCTTGTCTTTATTTATGAATTTACCTTCCAGGAAGCCATCTTCATCAGCCATAAATAGACCTTTATTATCCATGCCAATGACTGCGATGAAAGCCTCAGAAGCTTTTGGCGTGGTAAAGGTTCCGTGGAGAACCCTGCCTTTTTGTTTTGTCACAACCAATTCACCGGAAAGATTACTGAATTCACCGCTATGGTGTGTTTTAGCGCCTGCTGCGCCGTCTCTGGGTATGACACCACCTTCGCTCTTGACTGACCAGGTCCCCAGCATATTGGGAATACCCGATTCGGCAAAACAGAGACCCGCACCTATCCAAAATGCCAGTACAACAATACCAACGATAAGCTTTTTCATTTTGTTTCTCCTTTTTGTGTGTAACGTTGTGACACGTAGTGCCGGACTCCGGCGGGTGAACCGGTTTACCCGCCGGTTTTCCTGATTTACCTGCCTAAAGAGTTGGGTAGAGTGTCTGCAAATACGCCTTCATGGCCGGGCTCAACTGCTTGAACAGGCGGGCGTTGTACGATGCGTTGTAGGGTATCCCTTGTGCGGCCAGATCCACGAACTGGATTGACGTGTCTGTATAGGCATCTCCGGAATGTGCGACAGCAATATCACCACCCCTTGGCCTGGTCGGATCGACAGGACCAAAATCCTTGCCATACATGGTCTGATAGTTGGGAGGATTGCTCTTTAACGGGTTCTGGAGAATCTGCTGCGTTGCAATGGCATACTTTCTTGAAAGTGCCGCAGGCGTACCCTCTTTCACCGCGATATCAACGTTAATTGCTTCGATTGAAACCGTGTAGTCACTGTTGATAAAGATTTCAAAGGTGCGGAACTGCTGCGGGAAATCACGCAACGATGAACTTTCAACCTGCCAGAACCCTTTTTCAGGCGCATGGGCCGGATCAGGCGACTTGAACGCCTTGACATGATTGACATGACGATGCCCGGCAATCCACATCAGCAGGTTGGTCGTGTTCTGAAGAGTAGTAACCAGTTCCGTGATCGTGCATGCATTTGTGGTTGTGGTAGACGGGTCACCATGGGCGCCAAGCCACCACTCCAGTTCGGTGCCAACATTGGTAACGCAGATCGGAATATGGCAGGCAATCACCATCAGCTGATTGGCTGCCTGACCATCGGCAAGTTCGGCCTGAAGCCAGCCCCAGCGTGATGCATCAAGAAAGCCGTGGCCATGGATATCAACAGAGCCGTCGTCTTCCCGCTGGGTATCATCGAGCACAATCACCTTCAACGGCACCGTTGACTTGGGTACAAAGCTGTAACAGGCAAAACCGGCTCTATCAGCAGCCGCAACCAGCTTGAAATTAGGATTTGAAGTAACCAGATTGAAACCATGGCCAACCGGGCTGGTGGTTGTAGTAAAAAATTCCTGAATCCATTCCGTTCTATGCAAAGAACGCCGGTTGGGGTCAGCCGCCACCTTGGGAGCAACAGCGAGAGCACCTGCGTATGTAATGGTGCCTAACGGGGTTGTGCCATCGATCACGCCCTGGTAATACCTGTCATTGGGATCATTCAGTCGATTCTTGTTGATATTGGCCGGAAATGCGGCCGGGGTCGCGATAGTGACGGGGGTGAGCAGATCATTCGACACTGACCACACCGTATCGCTGATGTATGACTCGGCAAGCCCCGCAGTCTCATAGACCGGGAATGAACCGATCATAAAGTGGTCATGGTTGCCGAGGACTTGGTAAAACGGAATCGACTTGTCGAGCCCCGCGGCCTGGAACGGCTTCTGATAGTCAATTTTGTCGGCGCCGAGGTGGGCGCCGGAACTGGGGGTAATCACCTTGCCGTCAATGATATCAAGATACCACCTCAGTTCGTTGTACATAGTTGTGTTGCACACATCCCCCAGAGAGATCATAAAATCAAAGGAATCTTTCTTATGCAGGGCATTGGCCGTCTGAATGGCAGCGTCAAACACCTGGGGGGTGTACAGCATGACACCGGAGTAGATAGAACTGTTTTGTCCGGCAAAACCAGGAAGACTTTGCTGGAGATAGAGCAGCTGATTTGGCGCTTCCTTGTCGGTCAGGTGGATGTCGGTCATGGCAAAGAAATTGACCAGCTTCGTTTTTTTTGTGACTGCCGAGGGATCATAATCGGGCGCCATGATATCTCCCCGCGTGATGATCGGAAGCGGCTGGGGCAGATATTGCCATGTGCCATAGCCCAATTTGTCATACTCTGAAATCTGGTCAAGTTGCTTCCAGGTCAGCGCTTTTCCGCCATTGGGGCTTACTGCCGGATCCGCCGGATCAGGCATCTTGCCTGGGGCTGGGGCTGCTGCAGCCGGAGTATAGTGGAATGAGATCATCCGCTCGGTTGTTTTGACAACCGTTGCGTCGATCGGATACCCTGCAACCGAGGTGGTAGTGCTGCTGCAACCGTAGGTCAGCGAACCCAACGATATGCAGGCAACTGTTCCGGCGGTATATTTCATGAAATCCCGTCGGGTTACATTGCTGTTAAATGTTGAATCAATACTCTGTTTTGGCTCGTTGTTTGACATGCTGATCTCCTCCCGTTTTTTGATTGCCAACCTATACATGCTACAAACCCAAAAGCAATGTAATTTTCATGAATAATCACTATGCCATCAATTATATTGATTGCAAGAGCAGATGATTTTATTTCCCCCTGAATCCCCCCGTTCTCTGTTGCGGCGTAGCCTGGGGGAGCGGTTTCAGATAAAACTACATTCGGTAGTGCATGTATCATCTGAACAAAAAAGAGCACTTTCCATAACGGGAGTGCTCATTGGAGGGGGGGACGTTACCCCACTTTTAAAGGAGGGCAAGGGGGGATTTGTACGAGGAGGATCAGGCGCACAGTTCAAGATTGAAACGGGTTGCTTTTACCAGAGGCATCTAAATTCAAGTGAATACTCAAATTGGCAGTCCTGCCGAAGAATCAAAACCGTGGCATTGATAAGGAAGCGGATGAGGGAGAGTGAAACAATCAGGAAGAATCGGCTTTCTAGCAGGGGGGCACCCTCAGTTGGGGCGCGTTATGGGGGATTCGGGATATGCCCTATTCCTCAAATTTTATGACGTCCCCCGGCAGATCCGGGGAGGGAAACTTGAAAAACTATTCTAACCATACGTTATCAATATAATCTCACATCTCATTTCCCGCGGCGGCGACTGCAAGAAGAATTAATAGCACAGTAAGTTATCAATTTATAAACTATAACCAGCGAAAGAAATGTTCCTGCAAGCACGAACCAGGATGTCAGATAAATAACAGTACCGAAAACCCCCATACCAAGCTTGGAACTGAGCATTAGATGAAACTTTGAAGTATCAGGACAGCTAGGTGAGTTCGGTAGTTTTATGAAAAAATGCCACGTACCGATTACAAACAACAAAATCATACTCAAAATAACTTTTATTTTATTTATTGCTGAGGAATCGATAATTTTCTGTAATTGAAATAAATATCTAACAAAATAGTAAGAAAGCAATATCGACAACAATAATGTGACCAAGCTAATAACTGAAGCCATAAACCTTATTGCAGGCACTTCTGCACACCGTGCCACTATTGATACCGTAGGTATCAAACCTTCAACAAAATGCGTAAAGGCGCTTGCATAATTGTTATCAAGAATATTATCAGAAACAAATACTGACAACATAATCCCAAGAGCAAAACAACCACATAACAGCGGGAAAGTTAGTTTTTCTATATTCTGTTTTTCTAGTATTTTCATGCAATTACTCAATCATCACCCATTCAACTGCTCAATTTATTTAGTTTACCATCATCAAGAAATCAGGACACTCCCCACATATTCAACTCGTCTTCCGGGCAATTCCGTGGACAGCATACTGATCAACAGTCAATATAAAATCTCATCATGTAAAGAACAAGGGGACATCTGGACGTTATAGTGTGATTTTTGTGATCGTCAACCTTCTCGTATATTCAATAACTCGTGCAGCAACACCGGAACATCGTCGACAACAGAACGCCAGACGGTTGAGATATCCACGCCAAAATACTGATGGATGAGCTTGTCTCGAAAACCGGCCAGATCCTTCCACGGTAAATGAGAATGCACTTGCCGGAAACTGTCAGAAAGATTTTTGGTTGCCTCACCAACAATTTCGAATTGCCTGATGACAGCATCCTGTACCATGCGGTTTGACATGAACGCTTCACCATCCATCCCTTTGGTGTACGTTGATATCTGCCCCAGTGCGTCCACGATATGTGCAAGATAAATCTGATCGTCACGAATCATGATGCAATCACCTTGAGCTCTTGCCTTATACGGTCAATCAGATAGGGACTGACCGCCTGCTCAGTCAGCAAGTCAATCTTAACCCCCAGGAGTTCTGAAAGTTCACGTTCGATTCGAATAACACCGAGCAGGCTTTTTTGCTCTTTGAACCAGACCATCAGGTCCAGATCGCTATTGGAACGTTCTTCATTACGGGCATACGAACCAAAAACAGCAATTTTTTCCGCACCGTGTTGACGCATGAAACTGATGATTGTGTCGTCAAACCGAGTTACTTGAGCCATGGACAATCCTTATTTTGATTTATTGAGAATTCAATATGACGTCGTCTTCCGGTCCAGGCTGCGGTACTGGATCGCCTCGGCAATGTGCTGCTCCCCGATATGTTGGGCAGTGTCCAGGTCGGCAATGGTACGGGCGACCTTCAGAATGCGGGTATAGGTGCGGGCCGAGAGCCCCAGCTTGTCGGTGACCAGCTCCAGCATCCGGTTGCCGTTGGCATCCAGCTCACAGAACTTCTTGATGTAGCGCGAGGTCATCTGGGCATTGCAATGGATTTTTGATCCCTGGAAACGCTCGGCCTGTATAGAGCGCGAAGCAGCCACCCGGGCGGCGATGGCAGCCGAACTCTCGGCTTCGCCACGATCTGCCAGATCACGGTATTTGACCGCAGGAACTTCGATGTGGATGTCGATCCGGTCCAACAGCGGGCCGGAAATGCGGGAACGGTAGCGGTGAATGTTAACCGGGGTACAGGAGCAGGGGTGGATCGGGTCGGACAGGTAGCCGCAGGGGCAGGGATTCATGGCAGCCACCAGCATGATCCGGGAGGGGTAGGTCAACGACACCAAGGAGCGGGAGATGGTGACCTTGCCATCTTCCAACGGCTGGCGCAGGACTTCCAGCACGTTTTTCTTGAATTCGGGGAGTTCGTCCAGAAACAGGACCCCGTTGTGGGCCAGGGAGACTTCCCCCGGTTTGGGGGTACTGCCACCGCCGATCAAACCGACATCTGAGATGGTGTGGTGGGGGGCGCGAAAAGGTCGTACGGCCAGCAGGGGGCGATCCTTTTCCAGCATGCCGCTGACACTGAAAATCTTGGTAGTTTCGATTGCCTCGTCAAACGACATGGTCGGCAGCATGGTCGGAATGCGCCGGGCCAGCATGGTTTTTCCCGATCCGGGAGGACCGATCATCAGGATATTATGCCCACCGCTGGCAGCCACTTCCAGGGCGCGCTTGGCATGCTCCTGCCCCTTGACCTCGCTGAAATCCTCACCATACTCGCAGCCGCTGGTAAACAGTTCCTGCAGGTTGAGCCGGTACGGTTCGATCTCCAGGCGATGGTTTAAAAACTCCACCACCTGGGAGAGGGTGCTGGCTCCGATGATCTTGATCCCCTGCACCACCGCCGCTTCGGGAGCATTTTCAACCGGGAGAATGATGCCGGCCAAGCCGGCCCGTTTGGCGGCAACCGCCATGGAGAGTGCGCCGCGGATCGGCTTGAGACTCCCGTCCAGGGAGAGTTCCCCCAGCAGGGTGTAGTAGGGGATCAGCTCGTTTTTAACAACACCGGTGGCGCAGAGGATTCCGATGGAGATCGGCAGGTCGTAGGCCGCACCTTCCTTTTTGATGTCAGCCGGCGCCAGGTTGGCGGTGATCCGCCGGGCCGGAAAATCATAGCCGGAGTTTTTCAGCGCCGCCCGAACGCGATCCTTGCTTTCCTTGACCGCTCCGTCGGGCAAACCGACGGTGGCAAAGGCGGGGAGACCGGGAGCCAGATCAACCTCCACGTCCACCATGATGGCATCAATCCCGATCAGGGCGCTGCTGTAAACTTTGGCGAGCATGAAACCTCCGGTTATGAGTTTGTAGAGTTTTGGAGCTCATTGAGTACAGGAGTTAAACTCTCAACTCTACAAACTCCACAACTTATTTAAGCATGATGAACCCCATCTGGCGGCCGGTTTCCCCTTCGTCGCGGCGGTAGGAGAAGAACAATTCCCGCTGGCAGCTGACACACATGTCAGCGGATTGAATCCGGGCTTCCGGGATACCGGCGTTCACCAGCAGATCCAGGTTGGCGGCGGCCAGGTCGAGTTGCCAGTGGGCCCCTTCCACCTGATGGGAGTAGGATTCCCAGGGGAGTCCGTTCTGCTGGAATTTGTTTTTAACCGGGGCATCGACTTCGTAGCAGCATTTGCCGATGCAGGGGCCGATGGCGGCCTGCAGATCTTCCGGCCGGGATCCGAACAGAGACTGCATGCCAGCCACGGTCTTGGCTGCCAGCTTGTTGGCCGTCCCCTGCCAACCGGCATGGACAACGGCAATCACCTGATTGGCCGGATCGTACAGCAGGATCGGCGCACAGTCAGCCACACAGACACCGATCATGATGCCGGGCTGATTGGTGATGATCGCATCGGCCTCGATGCCGAGGAAATGGCTGAAATCGCTGTTCTCCTGGTCGATCACCAGGATGTCATCACCATGGGTCTGTTTGACGGTCACCAAGGCATCGGGGTAAATATCAAAGGCCCGCGCCATGATGTTGCGGTTCCCCTCCACATTGTGCTGCTGATCAAGGGTGTTGGTTCCCAGATTAAGGGAGTTGTAGGGGATGCGTGAAACCCCTTCGTGACGGGTGGTAAAACCTTGCACCGTACGGTTCCCCTCCTCAAAAGTAACCTGAAGATACTGGATACGGCCTGTTCGTTTCATCTGCATGGATATGAGTCTCCTGGTCCTGATCAACAGGACCCCTGTGGTTATAGTAGTGTCTTCTTCCGTCGCAGCACAACGCGCGACGTTCAACCTGCAATAATTATTTTGCCTGCTTGCCTTCTGACCTGCTTTACGCTTTAATAGCCTGCCGGCGCTTGTGGAGCCAGACATAGCCGGCGATCAGGGCAGAGCAGATCACGATGACCCACAGCACGGCATGATGTGAATACTGCATGATCAGCTGCTGGTTATCACCGATCACGTAACCGATCAGCGTCAGTACGGTGCACCAGATCCCGGCACCGGCCAGCGTATAGAGCGCAAAACGGAGATGCCCCATCCCGGAGAGTCCGGCCGGAATGGAGATCAGGTGCCGCACAACCGGCAGCAAGCGCCCCACAAAGGTCGATATTTCTCCGTGTTTGAGGAAGAAATCTTCCACCCGTTTGAATTTATCGGGGGGGATCAGGACATACTTGCCATATTTGAGAATCAAAGGGCGTCCCAGGTAATGGGAGGCGTAATAATTGGCATAGGCTCCCGCCAGGCTCCCCAGGGTGCCGCACAGGATGGCAAGTCCCATATTCATTTTACCCTGAAACGCCAGGTAGCCGGCCGGTGGCATCACCAGCTCGCTGGGGACCGGAATAACCGAGCTCTCCATGGCCATCAACAGAAAAATACCGGGATACCCCATGGCGCCGATGGTATCCAGCAGCCACTGTACTAGACTATGCATTGCAAACTCCTCGTGGTTGTATAAGCCGCTTTTTTATACCGCATCTTGATGAATCCAGCAAACAAGAAAGCTACCATGGACATTTTACAACGATTACGGAGCGAAATTCTGACCGGCGATGGCGCCGTGGGAACCATGCTGTATGCCAAGGGTGTCAGCCTGGAGAGCAACTTCGAGCATCTCAACCTGGTACGCCCCAGCCTGGTGCTTGAGCTGGCAACGGAATACGTGGCGGCCGGCGCGCAACTGCTGGAAACCAATACCTTTGGCGCCAACCGGAGCAAGCTGGAAACCATCGGACTGGGTCACAAGGTGGTGGAAATCAATCGGGCTGGCGTCCGGATTGCCCGTCAGGCCGCCGCCGACAGGGGAGTCTACGTGGCCGGCTCGGTCGGCCCCCTGTTGCATCTGCCGGGAAATGAGCAGGAGCGCTCGGCCGACGAACGGGAGGCGCTGTTTCAGGAGCAGATCGGGGCGTTGCTGGCCGAAGGGGTCGATCTGCTGCAACTGGAGACCTTTACCCGTTTGCCTGAGCTGCTGTCAGCGGTCAAGGTGGCAGTGGCGAGCAACCGGCCGGTGCTGGCATCCATGGCATTCATGGAAGGAGGGCGCAGCGCCGACGGGACCACCGTGGAACAGTTTGCCGCGGCAGTGGAACAGGCCGGGGTGGCGATTATTGGCGCCAACTGCGGTGCCGGACCGTTGGAACTGGTCAAGGTGGTGCGCCGGCTGGCAATGGCAACATCCAAGCCGATTGCCGCCTATGCCAACAGCGGCTTCCCCGAACTGCACGACGGCCGCTACCTCTATCGCGGCACGCCGGAGTACCTGGCCTCCATGGCGATTGAAATGGCCGGAGTGGGAGCCAACCTGATCGGCGGTTGCTGCGGCACCTCGCCGGAGCATATCAGCGCCATGGCACGGGCCCTGGCCAACAGAAAGCCGGCCGGACGTTCATTACCATCATCCCCGGCGACAGTAACAGCCGAAGCGGCGGCACAACCTCAGCACCGTTCTTTCCTGGATTCATGGGGTAAACGCAAGGTGATCACCGTGGAGCTTGATCCCCCCAAAGGGATCGATTGCAGCAAGCTGCTGACCGGTTGCCAGCTGTTGAAAGAAGCAGGGGTCGACGCCATCAACCTGGCGGAGAACCCGCTGGCCCGCCCCCGCATGGGGAACATCGCCCTGGGAAGCGTGATTCAGGAGCGGATCGGGATCGAGGTCATCATCCATGTGACCGGCCGTGACCGCAACCTGATCGGGATGCAATCGGACATGATGGGGGCCAGCCTGCTGGGACTCCGCTCGATCCTGGCGGTGACCGGTGATCCGGCCACCATGGGGGATCACGCCGGAGCAAGTTCGGTGTTTGATCTGCATTCCTTTACCCTGATCAAGCTGCTGGCCGACATGAACCGGGGGGTCAATGCCATCGGCAACCCGATCGGGGAAGGAACCGGCTTCACCATCGGCGGGGCCTTCAACCCGAATACGGCCAACACGCCACTGCAGCTGCAACGATTGCGGAAAAAGATCGCCAACGGCGCCCGCTTCGCCCAAAGCCAGCCGGTCTATGATGCGCAGCTCTTCCTGGAAGCGTTACGGCTGCTGGATGATGACAGTTTTCCTCTTTTTCCGGGGATCATGCCGCTGGTCAGCCAGCGCAATGCCGACTACCTGCACAACGAGGTGCCGGGGATCAGTGTGCCGGAGAAGATCAGGGCGAGAATGCAGGGGCTGGAAAAGGAAGCGGGAATCCGGGAAGGGCTTGCCATTGCCAGGGAATTTATTGACGCCACCTTTGATCAGGTTGGCGGCTACTACCTGATTCCCCCCTTCGGCAAGCATGAGCTGGCGCTGGAGCTGGTCAGCTACATCAAACAACGGGAGCAACAGACACCATGACAGCCAGAGAGTTCAGCCAGCAATCCCAATCCCCCTTTTCCCGCTGGCGCGCCAGATCGTCGGCCTGTCTGTCATTACTGATGTTGCTGGTGATGCTGGTGATGCTGGTGATGCTGGGGGGCTGCGCCATGGCGCGCAACAGCCGGCTGCAGGAAGATTTTGAGCAGAAGATGAAGGGGTACAACAAGCTGCTGCGCTGGCACGAGGTGGAAAACGCCGGCATGCTCTACCTGCAGCCGAAGCTGCGGGATGAGTTCATGAAAACAGCCGAAGAGATCAAAAAACGGGGCGTTACCATTACCGACTACCGGATCGTAACCTTCTCCTGCCGTCCGGAGCAGCGCAGCGCCGACGTGGTGGTGGAGTTTGATTACTATGCCCTCCCTTCCAATCGCATCAAGACCATTACCTACCGTCAGAAATGGGAATACGATCCGGCCGACGGCGGGGAAGCGTGGCAGCTGACAACCCCCTTGCCAAAATTCGAATAGTCACTACCTCAATCAGAAAAGGAGCTGTGTCATGAAAAAAATTTGCGCCGTTGTACTGTTGTTGTCACTGTTGCTGGTTTCCTCCGCCCTGGCTGGACCGGCCAGCATCATCCTGGCCACCACCACCAGCACCCAGGATTCGGGACTGCTCGACCTGCTGATCCCGTTGTTCGAGAAACAGAGCGGTTATCAGGTCAAGACGATTGCCGTCGGCTCCGGCCAGGCGATGAAGATGGGTGAAAAAGGTGAAGCTGACCTGCTGCTGGTCCATTCTCCCGAGGCGGAAAAGAAGTTTATGGCTGCTGGTTTCGGTGTTTCCCGGCGCCTGGTGATGCACAACGATTTCATCATTATCGGGCCAGCAGCTGATCCGGCCGGCATCAAAGGAACAAACGCGCTGGAAGCAATCAAGCGGATCGCCGGAAAAGGGGCGCTCTTTGCTTCCCGTGGCGACAACTCCGGCACCCATGCCAAGGAAAAAACGCTCTGGAAAGCAGCCGGCATCACTCCGGACGGCCAGAAATGGTATCAGCAGACCGGACTCGGTATGGGGCAGACCCTGAACGTGGCCGCTGAGAAGAAGGGGTATACCCTGACAGACCGCGCCACCTACCTGGCGCTCAAGAAGAACCTCGGCCTGGCCATTCTCGCGGAGGGAGATGCCAAATTGCTGAACGTCTATCACGTGATCGAACTGAACCGCAGCACGTGGCCCAAAATCAATGCCGCCGGTGGCAAGGCGCTGGCCGATTTCATGGTCGACCCTAAGACACAACAACTGATCGGCCGCTATGGCGTGGAAAAGTTCGGCGCCCCGCTCTTCTTCCCCGATGCGGGTAAAAACCCGGCGGCCCTGGGGCTCTAGTGGAACTGATCGTCGAGGGGATACTGACGGCGCTGAAACTGATCGTTTCGCTCGACAGCGAAGTGGTGGCAATCACCCTGCTGTCGCTCAAGATTTCGTGCAGCGCCACCTTGATCAGCCTGCTGATCGGCATCCCGGCCGGCAGCTTGCTGGCGCTGGCCGAATTCCCGGGACGGCGGCTGATTATCAGCCTGGTCAATACCGGCATGGGGTTGCCACCGGTGGTGGTCGGGTTGTTCGTCACCATTTTTCTCTGGCGCAACGGGCCGCTCGGCTTCCTGGAAATACTCTACACGCCGCTGGCCATGATTGCCGCCCAGGCGGTGATCGCCACCCCGATCGTGACCGGCATCACCAATGCCGCCATTCAGTCGCTGCCGGCCAACCTGAAACTGCAGGTCCTGGCATTGGGCGCCACCCGCTGCCAGATGGTCTGGATACTGGTCCGGGAAGCGCGCCTGCCGCTGTTGGCGGCGGTGATGGCCGGTTTTGGCGGCGTGATTTCCGAAGTGGGGGCATCGATCATGGTGGGGGGAAACATCAAGGGACAAACCAGGGTCCTGACCACCGCCACGGTGATGGAGACCGGCAAGGGGAATTTTGACGTGGCGATTGCACTGTCGATCCTGTTGCTGCTGCTCGCCTTCGGGGTCAACTACGCTCTGACCGTAATCCAGCAACGGGAGCGGCCGCGATGAGCCAAACAGCCAGTTTGCTGCAGGTTGAGGGATTACGGATCAAGCGGGGGGGAGCCTTGGTGTTGGACATCCCCTGTTTCTCCATTTTCCCCGATGAAAAGGTCGCTGTTATCGGGCCGAACGGCGCAGGTAAAACCAGCCTGATGCTCGGTATTGCCGGCCTGATCCGGCCGGAGGCGGGAACGATCAAATTCCGGGGGGAACCGGTCAAGGGGGGGGATACCATTGATTTCCGGCGCCGGATCGCCATGGTGTTCCAGGAACCACTGCTGTTTGACACCACCGTTCTGAACAACGTGGCCGAGGGATTATGCATTCGCAAGGTGGCGCGCCAGGAGATCCGGCAACGCGCCATGGAGAGTCTGGAAATGTTCGGGATTGCCGATCTGGCGGAACGTTCGGCCCACAAGCTCTCTGGCGGGGAAGCCCAACGGGTCAGCCTGGCACGCGCCTTTGCAGTCAAGCCGGAGCTGATCCTGATGGATGAGCCGTTTTCCAGCCTCGACCTGCCAACCCGGATTACACTGGCGGAAGACCTGGGGCGCATCCTGCACGCATCGGGGACCGCTGCCGTGATCGCCACCCATGACCGGATCGAGGCGTTCCGGATCGTTGAGCGCCTGGTGGTGCTGGACAAGGGGAGCATTGTACAACAGGGGACGCCCCAGCAGGTGATTGCCGAACCGGTCAACAGCTTTGTGGCTGCTTTCCGGCGCACCGGCTATTCCGGGATGTAATCATCGGCTGTTGAGAGGTGCTTGCATTCGTGCTGACGGGCTATTTCTGTAATTCCAAGCTCATTTCGCTACAGCCAATAAACTCGCCCTGCGGGCTCAGACAGCATCGGCTGTTTACGCTCCATTTCGCAGGAATTACGACGAAATACCCCTGATGCACTCTTTACAGCACCTCTCAACAGCCGTTTTCATGACAATTGTTCAACGCCAGACCTCATCCGTATACTCCCCGGCCAGATCCCGCACAAACAGTGGACGTTCGACCGTCGGCGCGGTGCGCCTCCCCTTGGCCAGTTCCACCATGAACATGCTGGCCGGTGATTCGGCATTGTTGTGGATCATGCGCAGCCGCAGCACCGAAAGCTTCATCTCCGTTGCCAGGGAGGTCAGTTCAACCAGCCGCGACGGGAGATGGATCAGGCAGATTTTCCCCGACGGTTTGACCAGGTATTTGGCAGCTGCCAGAAAATCGGCCAGGGTGGCGGTGGTTTCATGGCGGGCGGCATCCCGTCCGGCATGGGGGCTGATGCGGCCGCTGTGGGGGGTGCGGTAGGGGGGATTGGAAACCACCAGGTCAAAACTGGAATCGGGATAGAGCGTGCGATACCCGACCAGGTCATTCCCCTGCACCGTAACCCGCTCCGCCAGGGAGTTGAGTTCCACATTCTGCCGGATCAGACTCACCATTTCATGATTCTTCTCCAGCGCCACCACCGTTGTGCGGGGATAGAGCCGCGCCAGCACCAGCGAGATGATTCCGCAACCGGCCCCCAGATCGATGATGGAGCCTGCAGCGGGTGGCTGGCCACAAAAGCGGGCCAGCAGCAACGGATCGAGTGAATAACGATAGCCGTGGCGCGGCTGCAGGATCTGCAGATCAAACAGCTTGAGTTCGTCCCGTGTCACCATGACAGCATCACCCCTGCACCGCCCCCTGTTTCCTCCGGTACAACCACTCCCGCAGCAGCATCACCGCAAACAGGGCAAACGACCCGAGGGTCAGATATTTGCCGATCTTGAACGGCAGCGGATCGAACTTGAATTCGATCGTATGTTTGCCGGGAGTCAAGTAGACCCCGCGCAGGATGTGGTTGACCGGTACGATCGGCGTAGATTTTCCGTCAACCCTCGCCTGCCACCCCTGGTAATATTTTTCCCCCAACACCAGCAGCGCGTTAACCGGGGTCACGGCCTCAACAGAGATATGCTCCTGTTCATACAGCCTGGTCGTGACCGTCTGCGCCAGCGCCTGGGCCCGGGTCGCCTCCATGAGAGGCAAGGGGGGCTGGGATTCCACCACCGCAATCGTACCGGGCATAAAGCGGGGATCCTGCAGGATCTGCAGCCGTTGCGCCGGATCGGTGACGACCACCGCCGACGGGACCAGCCACGCTTTCGGCAGCACCGTCCGGTTTTCCAGAACGATTGTGCCGTTGCCGGGAGCGGTGAAAACCGGCACGAATTTTTGTTGCAACTGTTGTTTCTGTTTCTGGTACTCGTCGTTTGAGATGACCAGATACTTGATATTGATGATGTCAGCCATCGGGCTGACCGTATTGAATTGATCCAGGAACTGCTGCCAGCGCATCTGCTGCACCGGATTGGAGGTGTACATGACCGGGATCCCCAGGGCGATGTACTGCATCGGATCGCTCCCATCGGCCGGAAGCACCCGGTAGGTCTTCGGCATGTTCTTCAAAAATGCCATCAGCGGTGGAGCCTCTCCCGCCTTGGCCTTCACCGGCGCATCGGTCAGAAACAGGAACTTGTCATTCACCCGCCCCACATCGGCCAGATAGAGCAGCAGCAAGAGCGGCGGCAGGAAGCGGGTCAGCGCCGGGATGCGCAACCCGGCAACCATGGTAACGGCGAGCAGAGATGCCAGACCGGCGGCAATACCGGTTTCAAGCAGCAGGTTATTCCAGCGTTGCGCCACCAGGTACTCCCCCTGTTCATAGCGGGTCGGCTGCAGCAGGTTTTCGATGAACAGCGCGATCCAGCGATCCTGGCCGACCCGCAGGATGACCAGGAAAACCAGCAGCAGTATCGGCAGCAGCACCACGCCGGCCAGATAGTTGCGGAAGCTTTTGGTTGTGCGCAGCTCCGTATCCATCAGCAGGTCGATCCCCCGCGCCGACAAGACTCCCATGCCGAACACCGGAATAAACATGATCATCTTGGGAACCCGGAAATGGTTGATACCGGGGAAGTAATCGTAGAGCAGGTTATAAAAGGGGGTGAATTTCCCCATGGAAAACAGTATCCCCCCCGCCACTCCCAGCAACGCCAGCCAGGTGTATTTGTCGCGCCTGTAGATCAGCGGCAACGGAATCAGCAGCCAGGGGAGCAGGCCGAAATAGCTGGCAGTCTGGGTAAACACCATCCGCCCCCAGTAATAGCTGGCGATATTGGTCGGATTTGGTCCCCCTTCCTGACGTGACAAGCCGAAGAAACCGGGGATGATCAACGCACCCAGCTCCTCCGGGGGGAGCGACCACGACATCGCCTCGTCACGGCTCAGCCCACCCTTGGCTTGACTCCCGTCACTGGTAGTGTTGGCGCCACTGTTGACCCCCCGGTTGGTATCCTTTGACCAGTTTGCCAACGGCAGCAGGGAGATGGCGACCGTACTGAGAAAAAACAGCAGCACCACCAGGTTCAGCCCCACCAGGCGCAGGGTGGAGCGTGTTCCGGTTGCGCTCTCGCAGCGGATGATGGCAACCGTACGCAGCACCCCGTAGAGACCGACGCAGAGACAGGTATAGTAGGCAATTTGCCAGTGGGTGTTGAAAAACTGAAACGCCAGCACAAAGGCGGTGGTCATGAACCAGAACAGCCGCCGGCTCAAAAACCCCTTCTCAAGACAGAAGAAGGCCCAGGGAGCATAGGAGATGGTGGCCAGTTTCATCACATGACCGGCGTTGATCAGCGAGGCATTCTCGGTTGCCAGAGCAAAGACCAGGCCGGCGAAGAGCGCCGCCATGCGGCTGGTGCCGATCAGGCGGCAGTACAGGTATGCGCCGCTGGCGCCGAAGAAGAGATGCAGGACGATCGTCCAGGCGATGCTGGACGGGAACGGGAACAGCCAGTAAATCAGCTTGAGCGGGATCAGGAAGTTGAAGGAAGCGCCCCCCCCCTCATTGGTGAATCCGCTGTTGGTAAAATAATCCCAGGAGGCGTAGAGCGGAAACAGCAGGATCTTGGACAGCGGCTGTTCCGACATCGACTGGGCGCCCCAGTAAAATTCCGCAATGATGTCAGGAGCCCGGATGATCTTGTCAGTGAACAGGATGCGGGCATAACAGAGCAGCAACAGAGCCAGCAGGGCCATTATAAATAAACTTTTCTTCGTGCGATCAGTCATGAATTGATTACACTCCTGTAAAATTGGTCAAGGGATTGTGCCGCCTCCCGCCAGTTGAAACCTTTCAGCATCTGCCGTTTCCCTTCAGCAGCATAGCGGACAGCCAGATCAGGCTCCCGTAGCAACCTGACGACCCCGGCCACCATCTGCTCCGGCTGCTGCGGATCGGTCAGGATCCCCGAGACACCGTCCCGAATGTATTCCTCCGCCTGCCCCACCCGGTCAGCCACCACCGCTAGACCGGCCACCAGCAGTTCGGTTAGCTTGGCCGGGCATTTGGCCCGGTTGATCAGGGTGTCATCCAGCGGATAGATCGCCAGATCGGCCGCAGCCAGATAATCGGGAATCTGCCGCGGCTCCACCCAACCGGCCATGACCAGCGCCGCATCAAAGCCGAGCGTACGGGCAGCGGCCAGCAGTTGCTGTTCCTCACCCTGTTTTCCTTGACCGACCACCAGAAAACGGACCGTGGGAAAAGCTTGGTAAATGCCGGCCAGTACCCGGTGCAGCCGTTGCTGGGAAAACTCAAAGAAGCGGGTATAGAGCACCAGCAGCGGGCTATCAACGGCAATCCCCAAGTGCCGGCGGAGAGCCTGGCCATCACCCGGCCGGGAAGCGGCCACACAATTGGGGAGGTAGTGCAGCCGTTGCGACGGTACCCCCATGGCGATGGTCAGCCGTTCCAGTTCCCGGCTGGCGACCGTGATCCCCCGGGCATGCCGGGACAGCCACTGTTCCTGAAAAGCGAACAGTTTTTTTTCCGGCCAGGAATAGGAGTGCAGGTCGTTCATCCCCCCCTTTCCTTCCCGGTCATCACTGTCGACCAGTAAGGGAGGCAAGCGGACTCCCAGCCGTTGCAGCGTGATCTGCCACATGGCGGCCAGTCCGCCGTACCCCTTGGGCTTGAAGAGATGCACCAGATCCGGCTGTTCCTCCCCCATCCCCCGGAACATGCGGTAAGCCAGGGGGAGCGTTCCTGCCAGCTTGCCGCCAGCCGGCAGGGAAACATTTACCAGCCGCACCCCGCTGAGCAGCTCCGTCTTCCCCGAATCGTCAGGGTTGGTATAGGGGGGGGCAACGATCGTCACCGTATGCCCCAACGCCTGCAACTCAACCGCCAGCGGCAACATGCGGGCAAGCACGGTTCCTTTGGGACGGATACCGAAGGGGGCCAGGAAAACGATCTTCATGGCTGATCTCCCGCCGGTATCCGCCGGTACTTGGCGATACTGTCCATCAAGCTTTGTGCTGTTGCCAGCAGCCGGTAATCCACCATGGCCGCCGCAGCTGCAAAGAGGGTAAAGGTGGTACGATGGGGAAATGCTTTCCCCGCCAGCAGCGCCTGGCGGATCTGGGCGCGCCCCTCCTGCACCTTCCCCGCCAGAATCAGAATCCTGCCGTAGTCGGCCCGGTGAAACGCCACCAGTGACGGGGGATCAATGCCGCTGGCCATAATCGCTGCGGAAAACTGCTGCTCCATTTTTTCAGCTACCCGCAACTTGGCCTCGAACATGCGCACCTTGTCCCGAATGGTGTTTTCACCATGCACCCTGACCAACGCCTGACAACGGTCCAGGAATCCGAAGCGGGAGCCGGCCATGGCCAGGCGGAGAAAAAAATCCCAATCTTCATAGCGGGCCAGGCCAGGATCATAGCCGTTCACCCGCTCCACGGCAGACGTCCTGATCAGTGGGGCATGCACGGTGATAAAGTTGCCGAACAACAGCTGTGGCAGGATATGGCCGGCCGGAGCAATTCTCCTGACCGCATAGCGGCTGTTTTCCCGCCCCTCTTCAAAATAGGCAACCCGGCAATAGACCGCATCATCTGCGGCATGCTGCTCCAAGTAGTCAACCTGTTGCGCCAGTTTTTCCGGCAGCAGCAGGTCGTCGGCATCAAGAAAGGCGATATAATCGCCGGATGCCAGGGAGATCCCCCTGTTTCGGGCAGCAGAACGGCCGGAGTTGGCCTGATAGCAGTAACAGACCCGTTCGCCAAACCGCTGGACGATCTGCGCCGTCCGGTCGCTGGAGCCATCATCGACAACAATGCATTCCACGCCGGGAAAACTCTGGGCCAGGACACTCTCAATCGCCGCGGCAATATATTTTTCGGCATTATAGGCCGGGATGATTACCGAAACCATAGCTGCCATCATGTTCCACCTTTCCGGAAGGTGTTCAGATAGCGGTCCAACCGGATCTTTCCCTTTTTAACCCGGCAGAACAATCTCCCGGCAAAAGTATTACTGACAAAGCTGGTGATCGGCACCTGGTCTTTCGTCCATTCGTACTTGTACTCCTCGCTGCCGATGGAGAAATCAAACAGCTCCACCCCCTGGGCAAAGCAGTCCCGGATCAGGTAGTAGGCCAGGACTCTCCCCGGCGAGTAACTGGCGTAACGGTAATCGTAGGATGGCATCAGATAATAGAAACGCTGTTGGTAACAATAGCCGAGATGGGTGGCGATGATCTCCCCGTTCAGAGCCAGGTATGACAGGTGGATGCTGTCGTTATGCCGCGCCTGATCCCGGTAGAACTCCTCGTATCCCGGCATCAGCAGCACGCCATGCACTCCCGAACTGCGAAAACGCCACCGTTTCTGTTCGAAGAACGCCTCCAGCAGCGCCGACGCCCGGGGATCACTGCCGGCCACGATTCTGAATTCCAATTCCCCCTTTTGGGAGAGACGCTTGATCTGCCGCAAGGTATCCGACTTCTGTTTCTTGCGAAACTGTTTCAATGAATCCAGATAGCTGTCAAAATCACCCTGCAGCGCGATGTAGGGGGCCACATCCCCCCGGAATTCGTGCAACTGTTGTTTCAACCAGGGGTACTCCGGCGCATCATGACGGACATTGTGCAGATAGCAAAGCCGGAAACCGCTCTGCTGGCGCAGTAAGCGCAGCGCCTGTTCCATGAAGTCAGCGATGCTGCAGTCGGCGCTTGGGTCAAACAGCACGCCACCGTAGTCGACGGCAAAGAACCCGCCCAGCCAGGTCAGAAACCGTACCCCCCCTTTGTTGATCACACAGCCGGGAAAAATGCCGCAGAGCCGCCCCTCTTCCCGGTAGAGTGCCACGGCAGCAACGGCATTGCTCGACTCACCGGCGCAAGCCAGCCACGAAGCCCCAAAACCGTGGCTTTGGAACAGGTGGGCCGGTGCCCGGCGTTCCAGTTCCCGCCATTCGGCTCCCAGGGCCAGCACCCCGGAGAGGGTTGTTATGATCTCATACGCCATGGTTTACCTTGTGAAGTCACGTTACCTACGGTGCGGAGTTGCTACGTTGCCGCGGCGGTGAAGCTCCTGCTCAATCGGTCACCACCCTTTTGAAGCGATTGGTGCACGCCGTGTACATGCCGGAAAGAAAAATCTCACTCAATTGGCCGTTTTTTCCCCCCTGGTAGAGCGGAATGCGGGGGAGCATCAGCAGCTGGTTCGCATGGGGCTCAAACAGATTACCGATCCTGGTGGTAACGGCACTCGTGAAACCGAGCTCGGCTGCCAATTGCGCCTCCCTGGCAGAGGCATCACTCCGTTTGCCGTAGGGATAGGCCAGATGCCTGACCGGCCGGGCAATCTGCGCCTCGATCTCCAGTTTTGAGCGGAGCAGCTCGTCGCGAGCGTCTTCCCGGCGGAGAATTCCCAGGCTGAGATGGTTGAAGGTATGACAGCCGATGCTGCAGAGCCGGTCGCCGGCCAGTTCCCGGACTTCGTCCCAATTCAACCACAATCGATCACTGTTGGCGGGAAGGGGATAGTTCCTGCTCAAATCCGCCATAACTTCCATCTGTTCTTTACGCCCCAGCCGTTCATAAAACACCTTGAAGGCATTGAGCGACTCCTTGGGGCGTTTGAGTTCCAGCTGCACCTGTTGCCCCTGGCAGGCAAGCGTAATCGATTCATACGCTGCCAGCAGGTTGCTGATGCTGTACCACCACAGATCGGCCGTGCCGTTGGGAAAGGAGTTGGTGATGTAGATGGTGTAGGGGACAGCGAGCCTGGTGAAGATTGGCCGGGCATATTCCAGGTTATCCCGGTAGCCGTCGTCCAACGTCACCACCATGTTTCGTCGACGCCGGACACAGTCACTGAAGTTGTCAACCAGATAATCGAGGGAAATGAAGCGCCACCCGGCAGCCTGTTTCTTGCACAGGAAGTGTTCCAGAAACTCCGGCGTCAGCGCCAGAGCATCGGTCGGGAGCCCTCGTTGTTCACCGGGGGTAATCCGATGCAACATCAGGATCGTGGTATGCCCACCATACAGGGGATGGAAAAGACGATGGAGCCCGCTGCCATGCAGTATGCCAATCAGAAGTTCTTTCAGCATCCCAGCCGCTACACCGTCAACTCGGCCAGGACAATTTCCTGATTCAACCTGCCTTCCGATTCCCTGCTGGTCAGATAGTTGTACTTGTACAAGTCGTAGCGCTGCAGCTCCGGTTTGCTGATCTCGATCCGGTCACCAGATTCCATTTCATCACAGTTGAACACCGGCTGTCCCAGATACTCGCCAAAATCGTGAACCCAGCGCACAATGGTATCGCGATAGGCCCGTTTCATATCGGCGGTGTAGATGAAGAGCAACGGTTTGTAATTGAGCACGGCATAGCTGATGGAGGTGCTGTGGTGGGAAATCACGAACTCGGCTCCCTTGACCAGTTCCGGGGTGTGCCCCTTCATAATTTTCCGTCCTTCAAAACTGGTTTCATCATAGTCAGCCTTGGGGTGGGCAGCGATCACAACTTCCACCCCGTACTCCACTTCCAGCAACCGAAAGCACCGATTCAATGAGTTCAAGTAAACGTGTGGATCAATGGCATCCCAACCGATAACTTTCAAATCCGACTGAAACGCCAGATTAATGTCAAGGAAAACCGCATATTTTGAATCACCTAACAGGCCAGGTTTATTCCGCTGCAGAAGAAAGTTGTCATAATCAAACAGATTGATGGCAACCCGCCGGCTAACCTGCGGATGCATTTCCATCGATGCAGCGCCGGCAGCAAACACCACATCAAACGGCTTTACCAGTTTGAGCTGTTTGGCATAGATCCGCCTCAACCGCCCCTTGAGCGAACCAGCAAATTTTCGCGGATGCCGCACCAGCTTGCAAATCCGGTCCGCCAGGCTGCTGCGATCCTTGATCGGGAAATTGCCCCACTCAAAGAAGCAAAGCGTACAGTTGAATCTGGTCAGCAGGGCAAACAAGCGATTGAAGCGCCCCTCATAGTTGAACATGACCACAAAATTGGTGTTGGCACTATCCCGGCCGGCCAGCGCCGCTTCCAACGCCCCATAGTCATTTATTTTTTTCAGATAGTCTCGTTCCAGTGATTGCTGAAAGGTTACTCCCGGAAACAGAATCCCGGCGATATTCCAGTATTCCACCGCCACACCATGGTCACGCAGGTATGCCAGATACCAGTCTTGCTCCACCTTTTCCGTGAGCGACATAAAGGAGAGGTAAACCACATCTTTCACAGACACCACCCGTCATCAACCACGAGGTTCTGGCCATTCACAAAGGCTGAAACATCACTCAACAGATACAGCAGGGTACCGCTGATATCCTGCGGATCGAGCATCCCTTTGGAAAGCGAATATTCGTTATAGCGTTCAAGAAAAGAGGGGGATTGTCCTGCCAGAATCCCGCCGGGACTGATGCAGTTGACACGGATCCTGTCACCCTTGAAATACTTGGCCATATACTTGGTCAGATGGATGATGGCAGACTTGATGGCGGCGTATTCCACCGGCATGGTCATCGCAGTCCCTTCATACACCTCAAAGCGGGGGGGAATGACGCCATAGATCGACGCCATGTTGATGATATTGCCATACCCCTGGTTGCGGAAGTAGAGGCCGAACTGCTGCGACATGAGGAAATAACCACCCAGATGCGTCCCCACGTTGTCGCAGAAGTTTTCGTAGCTGACCTCCTCGAATCTGCTCCCATAACCGGGGTTGCGCGGATAGGCGTTGTTGACCAGTCCGTCGATTCGCCCATATTTTTCGTGCACGGCAGCAATCACGGTTTGCGCGGAATCTTTCGAGGTGATGTCGAGCATCTGGAATTCTGCCCGGCATCCCGGCTGACCATTGATCTCATCGGCCAGCGCCTGACCATGCTCTGCGCTGCTGTCGGCGATCACCACGACAGCACCGGCTTTTGCTACGCTTCGACTGAATTCACTCCCAATTCGCCCTGCCCCGCCGGTAATTACGACGACTTTATCTTTCAGACCAAAACCCATCCCGCTTCCTCCCTGCTTCATCGGTAATTTATCCTGAAAAAAGCATTTGCCACAGAGCACACAGAGCAAGGCAGAGAAATTTAAACCGTTAAGCATGTTATGAATTTCACCCGATTGGTGATGTGGTGTTATTACATAACTGTTTGTATTCTCTGCGACCTCTGTGGTTAGGCTGCCGTTATTAGTAAGTTAGAAATTAATTTCTGCGCTTTTCAGGCAGAAAATAATTTCGTTAACGCACTTATCCTGTTTATCAGGGTTAGATTTATGCTCCCCGTAATTCGTCAGCCAGCGCTGGCCGCACTTTTTTTTCAGACGTCAACCGCTCTTTCAGTGAAAGAAACGGCATCTCGATCAACCGGTACGACAGTTCCGTCATGATCAAGGAAGCAACCGCACAGGCAATTTTCACCTTCAGCTGTTGTGCATTGACCACATTCAGGATCCAGTAATGCCACAGATAGAGTCCATAGGAACGCTTGCCAAAGTAAACCAGCAGCGGCGAAGCAAGCACGCCTTTGGTCCGCTGAAACCCCGGCACCACGGCCGAGTAGAGCAGGCAGCAGGTCAACAATGGAATGGCAAATATTTTCCCTCGAAAAAAATCAGGATCGCTGGTAAAAGCATCCCGGTGAAACATGATCATTCCAATGCCGATCCAGGCAATCCAGGGGGTAAGCCACTCGATCTGCCGGGGAAGGCGGAGCCGTTCCTTCCAGAGATGAAAACAGATGGCGAGGCAGCAGCCGGTCAGCAGGGTAAAAGCGCGGGTATCAAAGCCATAGTACAGCCGCCACCACGGCGTGCTCCTGGCCAGCAGGAAGGTTTCTCCCGCCGAAAGCAGCGTCAACACAACTGTGGTTACCAGCAGTCCCTTCTTTCCCCCTTGCTTGATGGCAACAAACAGGATCAGCGGCCAGAGAAAATAGAACTGTTCCTCCACCGAAAGCGACCAGGTATGCCCGAGTTCCCCGGGACGGTTCAGTCCGGCGGCGCCAGCCCAGTTGGCAACGTAGAAAAAAACCAGGGCCATGTCAGTAAAGTGGCGGCTGAGGTCTTTTCCGAACAGCGTAACCAGTGAAGCGTAGACAACCAGCAGAAACAGGAGCGCCGGAAAGAGACGCAGCCCTCTTCTGATGTAGAAGTCGCGAAAGCTGATCGTCCCGCTCCGCCCAACCTCCTGCAAGAGAATTGACGTGATCAGAAAACCGCTCAAGGTAAAAAACATATCGACGCCAAAACCGCCCCGCTGCAGGAGCGGCACACCATAATGGGCCAGGAAAACCGTGATGATGGCAATCCCGCGGATTCCGTCCAGTGGCGCTGAATACCGCATCATGATACCCCTATGCCGTACGGTTCATCAGGAATTCCACGAAGGCAAAGTCGAGTTCGGAGTCAATATCGATTGATCGTTCCTCCGGCATCTCGTAGAGCAGCGTGTCTCGGTTGAATACGGTGGTACCGCTGAACAGGACCTCGCGCCGCCAGACATACACCGAAGCGTTCATATCATAACAGCGGGGTGCATCCTGGCGGCGCACCACCGGCACAGCCAGTTTTTTCGAGAGCACCGCCACCCCGTTCTCATCAAGCTCCACCAGGTTGAAGTACGGGGAGCGGCGGGCCGGCATACCGGTGATCACATTTCCCGCCCCCCGCTCCTCCAACAGACGTACCGAGCCGATGATGTCGTCCGGAATCCGCAAGGGGGAAGTGGCATCCAGGTCAACGATGATCTCAAAGGTCTGTCCGGTGATCCGTTCAACCTCGCTGACACAGTGCTGGATAGCCGGCAGCTTGGCGGCCTGATCCGTGGCTAATGCGTCCGGACGCTTGATCAAATGATCGGCCCCCCATTCAGCGGCAACCGCCAGAATCTGGTCCGAATCACTATCCACCGCCACAGCGGAAAAAAGCCCGCTTTCCTTCGCCTGCCGGATACTGTAGGCAATCAACGGTTGGCCATGCAGTTGGCGCACATTCTTGTTCTTGACCCCTTTTGACCCCCCACGGGCACAAATGGTACAGAGCCGGTTCACCTTTGAATCCATAGAGCCTCCCTTGACGCCCGTTCGGCAGCATCGATCATCCGCACCACGTCGAGTCCTTCAGCCAGGGTACAGACTGTTTCCCCGTTGTTCTGCATAATCGAGACATGCATCCCGCGGTAGGTATAGTCACGCCCCACACTGACTTCCTCACGTTCCTTGTCGATCATCAACCGTCCGGCCACAAAATCGACTTCGAACGTTTTTTGCGCGGTATTGATGATAATCTCACGCCTGGTCAGGCGGTCGAGATAATTGAGTTGCAGCGATACTACCGGACAGCGGCTGGTCGACATCAGTACCGCAAACAGATCATCGCTGCTGATCTCAAGCGGGCTGAAATGCCCACCCGATGCCGTAATGCTGCGCCACCCCCCCAGCAGCCAGTTGAGATAATCCAGCTCATGGCTCAGATCGCGCAGTACACCGCCACCAGCATCCCGGTCGGCTGAGTAGCAGTGACGGTAGTCCTGATCCGGCCGCCAGAGCGGAAGATATTGGCCGGCATAGGCCTGGACCGACAGTATCGTCTCCCCCGTCAGCAACTCGCGCAATCGCGTAAGCAGCGGATGAAAACGCAAATTGTAGGCGACATACACCTTACTGAACCGGTTTTCGGGAACTTCGGCCAGTGCCCCGAAGAGCGGTTTTTCAACCAGCACAATCCCCTTGAAATCAATGGCTGCCAATTCAAACATGGTAGCATGATGCCGGGCCGTCTCACAGGCAATCACCACATAATCAGGATCAAATTTTTCCAGTGCCTCACCGATGGAGGCGAACCGACATTCATGCACCCGCTCCCGGGAGCTGACCACCGCAACCGCACACCCCAGTTCAGCCAGTATCCTGGCATGACGGGAGCCGATGGAACCATATCCGACCACCAGAGCCTTCACGTAAACCCCTTTCCCAATTCCGTCAGTAGCTTCTCGGAATCATCTACCCACCCGTTGTGGCACACCACTCATCTCAGCTGCTACGCCAACTGATTGAACTCTTATTTGTATCGCATCCTGCTATTTAAGGGAAGTAGTTAAACATCAGCAAAGCAGTAAAACTTGACGCGGTACCTGCTTCTGAAATACTATAACATCCCCAGAGGAGTTACATGGTTATGTCTACGGAAAAATTTGAAACTTCACTAAAAAAACTGGAAGAAATCGTACGGCGACTGGAAGGCGGGTCACTCTCACTTGATGAATCGCTCAAAGCATTTGAGGAGGGGGTGCGTCACTCCTCATTCTGCGCCAAAAAGCTGGATGACGCACAGCGTAAGGTTGAAATCCTGTTGAAACGTAAAGATGGCACACTCTCCCGCGAACCGTTTGAACCGGAAGAGTGAGCTGTTCCGCCCCTACCCCGCATCCCCCTGTCATCATAATCGCAGGGTAGACGATTTTATTTCCTGCCGCCCTCAATGGGACAAGCCCGGAAGATAAATCCAACTTACAAAAAGGATAGCTCGATGGATCTGAAAACATACTTACAACAGCAATGCCAAAAGGTTGATGCTGCACTTGACGCCTATCTCCCCAAAGAAAGCGAACTTCCCCACTCCCTGCACAAAGCGATGCGTTATTCGGTGTTCGCCGGCGGAAAACGGGTGCGCCCGATCCTGATGCTGGCTGCTTGTCAGGCAGTAGGCGGGGATGAAAACAATGCCCTCCCGGCAGCCTGCGCCATGGAAATGATCCACACCTATTCACTGATTCATGATGACCTCCCGGCTATGGATAACGATGATTTCCGGCGCGGCAACCCGACCAACCATAAGGTGTTTGGTGAAGCAACTGCCATTCTTGCCGGTGATGCGCTCCTGACGGAAGCGTTCAAACTGTTGAGCGCCCCCCGCTGTGCCACCACCATCAAAGCGGAAACCCGGCTGGCGGTTATCCGCGAAATTTCAAGCTGCTCCGGCTCCTACGGCATGGTCGGCGGCCAGGTGGTTGACATGGAATGCGAAGGAAAAGAGGGGATCGACCTCCCGACAGTCCAGTACATCCATACCCACAAGACCGGCGCACTGATCAAAGCCTCGGTGGTTGCCGGAGCACTACTGGGAGAAGCATATTCCGACCAGTTGAAAGCCATAACCCGCTACGGCGAAGCAGCCGGATTGGCCTTCCAGATTGCCGATGACATTCTGGATATTGAAGGAACAACCGAACAGATCGGCAAGGATGCCGGCAGCGACCAGGCACGCGGCAAAGCAACCTATCCGGCAGTCATGGGACTGGCAGCAGCCAAGGTGGAAGCGGCAGCCATGATGGATGAGGCGATGCGTGCTCTGGAATGTTTTGGCACCGAGGCGGATCCGTTACGCCAAATTGCGCAGTACATTGTTAAACGAAATAATTGACGGCCAGGTGCTCTAATGTCTCTTCTTGAAACCATAAACTCTCCCGCTGACCTGAAAAAATATTCAGCAACACGTCTCCCCGAGATTGCGGCCGAATTGCGGCAGATGATTATCGAAACCTGTGCTGCCAATGGCGGCCATCTGGCTCCCTGCCTGGGTGTTGTGGAATTGACCATCGCCCTGCACCGGGTCTTTTCAACTCCGACGGATAAAATAATCTGGGATGTGGGACATCAGGCCTATGCCCATAAAATTTTGACCGGACGCCGTGACAGCTTCAAGACACTGCGGACTTTGCACGGCATCAGCGGCTTCCCCAAACGTTCCGAGTCTCCCCACGACGCTTTTGATGTCGGCCATTCCTCCACCTCCATTTCTGCTGCCACCGGCTATGCTGCGGCACGCGATCTTGACGGTCGCTCCAACAAGGTGGTGGCGGTGATCGGTGATGGTTCCATGACCGGCGGAATTGCCTATGAAGCGATCAACCACGCCGGGCATCTTGACCGGGAACTGGTCGTGGTCCTCAACGACAACGAGATGTCAATTGCAGAAAATGTGGGGGCCTTGTCCACCTTTTTAAGCCGCACTTCCAGCAGCGAGTTTGTGCAGCGCGTTAAAAAGAATATGGAGCAGTTCCTCGGTCGCATGGACATGGGGAAAGGGGTGCTGGAAATTGCGCATAAGATGGAGGAGTCTTTCAAGGGGCTCTTCACACCCGGCATGCTTTTCGAGGCGTTCGGATTCGACTACATTGGCCCGATTGATGGGCATGACCTGCCAATGTTGTTGGAAACACTCGAAAATGTAAGAAAAATGGATAAAGCGGTGCTGGTACACGTACTGACCCAGAAAGGCAAAGGGTACAAACCGGCTGAAGAACACCCCTCGCTGTATCATGGCGTTGGCCCTTTTGACATTGCAACCGGCAAGATTCACAAGGGAAAAGGTGGCGCCGCCTCGTATACTGCTATTTTCGGTTCCACCCTCTGCAAACTGGCGGCAGAAGATGAACGCATCGTTGCCATTACTGCTGCCATGCCCGATGGAACGGGCCTGACCGGCTTTGCCCAGGAATTTCCGACCCGTTTTTTTGATGTGGGGATTGCCGAGCAACATGGCGTCACCTTTGCGGCTGGCCTGGCTGCCGATGGTTTTCGGCCGGTATTTGCGGTCTATTCGACCTTTTTGCAACGCGCCTACGATCAGATCGTACACGATGTATGCCTGCAAAATCTTCCCGTAACCTTTGCCCTTGATCGTGGCGGAGTAGTCGGGAGCGATGGCCCGACCCATCATGGTGCTTTTGATCTCTCCTACCTGCGTCATATTCCAAATCTTACCGTGATGGCGCCTAAGGATGAAAACGAGTTGCAGCATCTGCTGGTAACCGCCATTCAGCTTGGCCAACCAGCAGCTATCCGCTACCCACGCGGCAATGGCTACGGGGTCCCGCTTGACCAGACACTGAAACCAATCCCGATTGGACAGGGAGAAGTTGTACGTGAAGGGAGCGATGGTGCGATCATTGCGGTTGGAACCATGGTGGCAGCGGCCTGTGAGGCCGCCCAAATCATTCAAGAGCAGCTCAATCTCTCCTATACGGTGGTGAATGCACGTTACATCAAGCCACTGGATGAGACCCTGATTCTTGAACAGGCTCAAAAGTACGGCACGCTGATCACCATCGAGGAGAACGCCCTGCAGGGTGGTTTTGGCAGTGCTGTACTGGAACTGCTTGAAACTCGCGGAATGACACACGTCAAGCTACTTCGCCTCGGATATCCTGATGCACCGATCCCCCAGGGGGAGCAGCACGAACTGCGCAGCATGCTCGGTCTCGATCCGGCCGGAATCGCCGCTTCCATTAGTAACCTGCACCGTTGACCATGAATCGTCCTGCCAATCACAAGCTGATGGCGGCCTGTTCCCTTGCACTCTTGCTGTTGTGCATGCCGCCACCGGCCACCAGCGCTCCGATTGATAATGACCCGTTGATCCACAGCAGCTATGCCCACGAACTGATGCAACGGGGTGAGTTTGACAAAGGACTGGAGCAACTTCGAACCGCCTATCTCCTGTTTCCCCTGAACGAAACTCTTAAACGCAACCTCGCCGAAGGGTATGCCGTTGTAGGACATTCATTTTTCAAGAAGCTGCAGTACGACAAAGCCGATGAACAGTACGTCAAGGCGATGGAATTATACCCGGAAGAAACCAACTACGCGCTGTTACGGGGTATTTGCAATTACCACCTGCAAAAATTTGATGTCGCTCGCCATACCCTGGAAATCGCACGTCAAAAAGCACCGGATTCGGTAGAAACCATCTATTATCTTGGCTTGGTGTTGTATGAAACCGAGCAACAACAAGCAGCGGTAGCACTCTGGGAAGAGGGACTCAAGCACTCGCCGGATCGCGCGGAACTCAAGGCTATTCTAAATAAAGTTCGCAAGGAAATGGCGGTTGAAGCAGACATGGATCGCGGCCACAGTTCCCGTTTCTCCATTACCTTTGATCCGGGGATAACCACGACTAACGCTCTGGCCATCCTGGAAGTGCTGGAAGAAGCAGCAAACGTGATTGACGCGGAACTGGGACATTTTCCCGACAAACGGATTCCGGTTGTGGTGTACCAGAGCAAGGACTTCAAGTTTGTCACCGATGCACCTGACTGGTCGGGAGGAATGTATGACGGAACCATCCGCCTGCCGCTCGGTTCAATGAAGGAAATCACTCCCCGCATCCGCGAGGTTCTGTTTCACGAGTATGCACACGTGGTGGTGTATGGCATGACCAACGGTAACTGTCCTACCTGGCTCAATGAAGGGATTGCCGATTTCTTCGGACGCCTGAATCACAACAAACCACTCCACGAATTTGGTAAGGCATTACGCAGCAAATATTTACTCCCCTTTTCATCTCTGGCAAGAGGATTTGCATCTCTGTCGCCACAACAAGCGACTCTGGCTTACCAGCAAAGTTATGCCTTCGTAAACTACCTGGTTACCACCTACGGCTGGCATCGTATTTCCTCACTCTTGAACAGCCTGGGCAAAGGGCAATTAATTTCCAGCGCCCTTGCAGCAGCCTTCAATGATGATGGCGTGACGTTGGAGCAGCTCACCAGCGCATGGCTCCAGAACACGGAACAGTCACTTACTACAAAATAATTCACCTCAGTGCAATTTATGGTTGCCTTATCCTCCCGTACGTAGTATAAAGTCATTCTTTCGGTGAGTAGCGCAGTCTGGTAGCGCACCTGCCTTGGGAGCAGGGGGTCGCAGGTTCAATTCCTGTCTCACCGACCAGCAATCAATAAGGAGTTACGACACACGTCGTAACTCCTTTTTTGTTATTAAAAAACTGATATTCGTATCAACCCGTTCAAATGCAGCATCATGGAGCCATTGCCACTGATATTCCATGACAGTCTCACGATCCGCTACTTCGGTCCACCCCGTTACACTTCCTTACAATCACTGTTAACTATTCCAATCAGCTCCGACTTTCATTACCAATTCAGGTATAGCCCCTATTCTGATCCAGTTCACTAAGCATTCCTCCGCTTTCACGGGCAGCAGTACTTGGTTTTGCGAAATCCATTGCATTACGGATGTTGTTTACGTACGTCCAGCTACTGGCCAACAATCATATTACAACATCCCGTAACCAGCATTATTGCTTCTATCGACACCAATGCCTACAGCACTGTTTCGATTGACAGCTATACTCAAACCAGCTATGGTAGTCATATGACTACCATAGCTGCAAACACTAAAAACAAGCTTACCAATCGCCAGGAGCAGGTATTGCAATTCATCACCACCTACAGCGGTGACAATGGCTATCCGCCCAGCCAGCGGGAGATTGCGGCTCACTTGAATGTTTCAGGAACCCTGCCGGTAATGAAACATCTCGATGCCCTGGAACGTAAAGGATATATCAAACGTGAATCTGTCAATCGCGGAATCAGCCTGACAACACCAATCGGCCATCCGATGTCGCTACCGATTGTTGGTACTGTGCGTGCGGGACATCTTGCACCGGCTATTGAAGATATTCAGGGACATTTCGCCGTTGATCCAATGGCTGTAAAAGGTAATCACTGTTTTTTCCTACGGGTTAGTGGTGAATCGATGATCAATGCGGGAATTCTGGATGGTGATCTAGCCTTGGTACGACCGCAACCGACTGCTGAGAACAAGGATACGGTGGTTGCCATGATCGACGGTGAAGTTACCCTTAAATGGTTCTATCGTGAGCAAGGATATATTCGCCTGCAGCCAGCAAATTCCGCCATGACTCCGATTATTATTCGACCGGAAGATGGTGAGCTCAGTATTGTTGGCAAGGTAATCGGTGTATATCGAAGCATGTAACGGCAGCACAGAGCTGTGACTGACAGTTACGATACAGTTTATGAATGTACATGTTAAAACGTCAGGAGAGAAAGCATGGAACCAATTACAATTTGTGGAGCAATCATTCTGGTATTGGGTATAAGGCTGGAGTTTGAAGGAATGTTGAACCTGCTCAGGAGAGCAAGCTTCAGCAGCAAGATAGAGTCAGGAGTTGTCAGGTCAAGCCTTGGCAAGCGACCGATCTACGTCAAGTACTTTGATAGTGCCGGTTAAGCTTATAAATATGGTACGCCGGGAGATCCTGGCAGTAGTTAAAAATCAGGTGAGGTCGAGGTCATCGGCACGGCATAAATTAACGAGCAATGGAAAATACTCCTAAATATTTAAGCGCAAAAAAGCCCTACCACATTTAAGTGATAGGGCATTTTCATATTATTCCCG
>Ga0209798_10000131_pt1 | contig 41109 bp, 34 predicted proteins | sample DOMMetBare3Fresh_FD_187475 | JGI IMG/M metagenome (GOLD analysis project Ga0209798, IMG submission 187475) | Wetland sediment microbial communities from St. Louis River estuary, USA, under dissolved organic matter induced mercury methylation -... | ecosystem: Environmental > Aquatic >...
CGGCCGACATGAGGTGGATTCTTCATAGGCATGATTATTTCCCGTGATAGTCCTCAAGATCAAGGTTCAGGACATCCTCGCCATCGACTCGGAACGTCAACCGATAATTGCCCGTAACCCAAACGCTCCATTCGCCGGCCCGGTCGCCTTTCAGCGGGTGCAGCCGCCACCCAGGAAAGAGCCCTACTTGCTCGACGTGCCGCGCCTGCTCGATTGCGTGGAGGATATCTTCGAGCTTTGCCACAAGATCCGGGCGAACACCACGGCCAGAACCGGTTTCATACAGCCGCTTCAGCCCCTTGTGACGGAAGCTTACGATAAGCATGACACGTTGTACGGCATAACCGTACACATGTCAACGGCCACCTCACATCCCCTCCGGCCCGCGCTGGATCGCGACCACGCCGGTGCGCGAGACCTCGACCAAGCCGATCGGCAGCATCAGCGCGATGAAGCTCTCGATCTTCTCCGACGCGCCGGTGATCTCGAACACGAAGCTCTCGGTGCCGGCGTCGATGACGCGGGCGCGGAACGCATCGGCAAGGCGCAGCGCCTCGACCCGGTTCTCGCCCTTGCCGCGCACCTTGACCATGGCGAGCTCGCGCTGGATCGCGGGCCCCGCGAGCGTCATGTCGACCACGCGATGGACCGGGACGAGCCGCTCAAGCTGGTTCTTGATCTGCTCGATCACCATCGGGGTGCCGCGCGTGACGACGGTGATGCGCGAGAGATGCTTCTCGTGCTCGGTCTCGGACACCGTGAGCGAGTCGATGTTGTAGCCGCGGCCGGAGAACAGCCCGATCACGCGCGCGAGCACGCCCGGCTCGTTGTCGACGATGACTGCGAGCGTGTGGGTCTCGATGGTCTGCGACATCGGCGCGGCGGGATAGTGAGTGGTGGCGGTCACGGGCCTGGTCCCTGGTTGACGGATCAATTGAAAAAGTCGCGGCGGCGCTGCGGCTGCACCTCGGCGCGCGCGTCCGCCATGAAGGCTCGCTTCTCCAGCAGCAGGCGAAGCCTCGCCGCCTCGATGGCAGCGGAGTTCTGCGGCTCCAGCAGCCGGACCAGGTCATAAACCCGCACCAGCTTGTTGAGAATGTCGCGCTCGTGGTCGCGCGCCGGCGCCTGTTCCGGCGCAATGACATCGAGCGAGAAGCTCGGGAAATAGAGGCGCCCCTTGTCGATCGCGGCGGACAGGCGCGCCAGGTAGTCGTCGCGCCTGGTCGCAAACTGCAGCAGCTGAGCCGGACGGCTGCTGTCGCGCAGAAAGAACTCGATCCCGACCAGCACGTCGATCGTCTGGTTCATCCACCCGATGATGTCGTTGTCGCGCTGGATCCGCAACGTCTCGATGCTGATCCGGCGCTGCTGGTAGAAGGTGACAGCCGAGAAGATGAGCGCGACCAGCGCGACCAGCGCGGCGGCCAGATCGAACTGAAGCGTCGCCGGCGACAGATAGGTCGCAAGCTTGGAGATGAGCTCGCTCACACCATCACCTTGCCTTCCTTGGTCACCGCCTCGTCGATCTTTTCGGCGGCGTCGCCCAGGAGCATCTCATTGTGGGCGCGGCCGGACGGGATCATCGGGAAGCAGTTCTCGTTCGGATCGACCACGCAGTCGAAGATCACCGGCTTCTTTACCTTGATCATCTCCTTGATCGCGGCATCGAGCTCACCCGGCTTGTCGCAGCGGATCCCCACCGCATGATAGGCGTCCGCGAGCTTCACGAAATCGGGCAAGGCTTCGCTGTAGGAGTGCGCATAGCGCCCGCCGTGGAGCAGCTCCTGCCACTGCCGCACCATGCCCATGTAGCGGTTGTTGAGGATGAAGATCTTGATCGGCAGGTCGTACTGCGCAGCCGTCGACATTTCCTGCATGGTCATGAGCACCGAGGCCTCGCCCGCGATGTCGATGACGAGCGAATCCGGATGCGCCAGCTGCACGCCGACTGCCGCGGGCAGGCCATAACCCATGGTGCCGAGCCCGCCCGACGTCATCCAACGGTTCGGCTCTTCGAACTTGAAGAACTGCGCCGCCCACATCTGGTGCTGACCAACCTCGGTTGTGATGTAGACGTCGCGGCCCTTGGTCAGCTCATAGAGCCGCTCGATCGCGTATTGCGGCTTGATGACGTCCTGCGACTGACGATACGCGAGCGACTTGCGCGCGCGCCAGGTCTCGATCTGCTTCCACCAGCCGGCAAGCGCTTTCTTGTCGGCGGCCATCGCGCCGGTGCGCCACAGCCGCACCATGTCCTCGAGCACATAGGCGCAGTCGCCGACGATCGGCACGTCCACCTTGACGTTCTTGTTGATCGAGGACGGATCGATGTCGACGTGAATCTTGCGCGAGCCGGGCGCGAACGCGTCGAGCCTTCCGGTGATGCGATCGTCGAAGCGCGCGCCGATGCAGATCATCACATCGCAGTCGTGCATCGCCCAGTTCGCCTCCCAGGTCCCGTGCATGCCGAGCATGCCGAGCCAATGCGGATCGGACGCCTGGAAGGCGCCGAGCCCCATCAGGGTCGAGGTGATCGGAAAGCCCGTGAGCTTCACCAATTCACGCAGCAGCAGGCTCGCCCGCGGGCCGGCATTGATGACCCCGCCGCCGGTGTAGAACAGCGGCCGCTTGGCGTGAACCATGAGCTCGAGCGCGGCCTTGATCTTGTCGAGGTCGCCCTTGAGCTTCGGCCGATAGCCCTTGTGCGCGATCTCCTTCGGGCGCGAATAGGTCCCGGTGGCGAACTGCACGTCCTTGGGGATATCGACGACGACGGGCCCGGGTCGGCCGCTCTTGGCGATGTGGAACGCCTCGTGCAGCACGCCTGGCAGATCCGCGATGCTTTTCACCAGGTAATTGTACTTGGTGCAGGGCCGCGTGATGCCGACGGTGTCGCACTCCTGGAAGGCGTCATTGCCGATCAGATGGGTCGGAACTTGGCCGGTGATGCAGACGATCGGGATCGAGTCGCAGAGCGCGTCGGTCAGCCCGGTCACGGCGTTGGTCGCGCCCGGCCCCGACGTCACCAGCACGCAGCCGACCTTGCCGGTCGAGCGCGCATAGCCCTCGGCGGCGTGCACGGCGCCCTGCTCGTGGCGCACCAGCACGTGCTGCAAACGGTTCGACTGCTGGAACAGCGCATCGTAGATCGGCAGCACGGCGCCACCGGGGTAGCCAAAGATGTGCTCCACGCCCTGATCGACCAAAGCTTCGATCACCATGTCGGCGCCGGTCATCTCTTTGCTCATTGCTTTGCTCCGCCTGCTCATCGCTCCGTTCCGCCAGGAATCAAAAAGGGCCGCAAGGGGGCCCTCCACGCACCGCCTCCTCGTGGATGGCCTAGCCACCCCCGGCGGTGCGCCTACCTACCGATACCAGTCGCGCAATAAAATTTCGCGTTTCGATCTTCATTTGCCATTTCCTTGCGCGCCTTATATGTGACTTCCGCCACACCGGTCAAGCGCAAATCGCATGATAAGGTGGCCAAAATCCTCTCCACCACCGGCAAAAACCTCATGAACAACGCCGATTTGATCGTCGCGACCCTGAAAGCGGCCGGAATCCATCGCGGCTTTGGCATCCCGAGCGGCAACGTGCTGCCTCTCATGGAGGCGATGCGCCGGGGCGGGGTCGATTTCGTGCTCACCGCCCATGAGGGCTCGGCTGGCTTCGCGGCCGATGTCAGCGGCCGCCTGACCGGCGCGCCGGGCTTGTGCATCGCCACGCTGGGGCCAGGCGCCACCAATCTCGCGACCGGCGTCGGCTGCGCCTTTCTCGACCGCTCGCCGATGATCGCAATCACCTGCAACCTCAACACCGATCAGCTCGGCCGTCGCATCCAGATGTGGATCGACCACCACGCCCTGTTCCGGCCGATCACCAAGGCGACGCTGCGGCTCGAGCGGGGACGGATCGCCGAGACGCTGTCGCAGGCTGTTGCGTTGGCACTGAGCGAGCCGATGGGGCCGGTGCACCTCGACCTGCCCGAGGACGTGGCGCTCGCTCCGGCCAACGAGGCCGTGCCGGCGCCCGCGCCGCGCGCCGCGATCGCGCCCGCGCCCGATACCGCCATCGCCGGCGTCGGCGAGCTGATCGCGGCGGCCAAGCGCCCGATCGCGGTCATCGGCTCATCAGCGATGCGCCTGGCCGATCCCTCGCTGCTGCTGAAGGTGATCGAGCGCCACAGCCTCCCCTTCGCCACCACCACCATGGCCAAGGGTCTGATCGACGAGGATCACCCGCTGGCGCTTGGCGCGATCGAGCGCGCCTGCCGCCAGCACCAGCGCCGCCTGTTGCGCTCGGCCGACCTGATCGTCGGGCTTGGCTACGACACCATCGAGGTCGAGTACGAGGCCTGGATCGATGACGTGCCGCTGCTTCAGGTCGACATCGAGCCCGTCGACATCGCGCCCTCGGTCAAGCTCGTGCATCAGGCGACCGGCGATCTCGCCGCGTCGCTCGCACGGCTCGCCGCCCTCACCGCCACCCGCAACAGCTGGACCGCGGCCGCGCTCGCCGAGCATCGCCAGGCTTTCCAGTCTGCGCTGCGACCGCCTTCGCCATCGTTCACCGCGCATGCCGCGATCGACGCGGTGCGCCGCGCGCTGCCGCGCGCAGGCATCCTGTCGTTCGACGTCGGCGCCCACACCCACCAGATCGCCAGCCAATGGTCGGCGCATGCGCCGAAGAGCTTTCTCATCACCAACGGCTGGTCGTCGATGGGCTTCGGTCTGCCGGGCGCAATCGCGGCCAAGCTCGCGCGGCCTGACCTGCCGGTGGTCTGCCTGATCGGCGATGGCTGCTTCCAGATGACCTGCGGCGAAGTCGCGGTCGCCAAGCGCCTCGGGCTCACGCTGCCGATCGTGGTGCTCGACGACAAGTGGCTCGCGCTCATCAAGGTGAAACAGATCCGCCGCCAGTTCCCGCTCTACGGCACCGCGCTTCAGGAGGAAGACTATCGCGAGCCGCCCGCGCATTATTTCGGTGTGCCCGCGGTTGGCGTGCGCGATGCCGACGCGCTCGAAGCCGCGGTGCGCCAGGCGCTCGCCGCCAGCGGCCCGACCGTGATCGAGGCTGTGGTTGATTCCGAGCACTATGTAGAGACTGTGTACGACTGAATAGCGATTGGCGGCGCTGGCCCGATTTACGTCTGATCTCTAACCGCCACTCGTATTGGGCCCTGTTAGCACAGGCCCCGGCCTTATTTCAGTTGCCGGTTTCGTGCAACCGCGGACGAAACGGCACGATCCGTGAACCCAAGTAATCCTTCGGAAGCCCGCACAGGCTTTCGATGTCGGCGATATTAAGCGCTAATGTTTCTTCGACTTGGTTCCTTGTTTGAACTCCCTTGTCCAATAGCATTTTTATGGATTCACCTAAGATGCTCGGCTCACGCATTTGGAAGCGATCATCCAGCGGCTCGCGTTTGCGAATCTTTTTGAGGTTTAGTTGGCGCATTACGTAGCTATGCTGGTTAGAATTGATGATGCCCAGATCCTTGCACCGATAGGCCATCGCTGAAATTGCCACACCCCATTTCTCTTTAAGAAAGAGAAAATGGCTCAGTGAAGTCCCCAGAACCTCTCGGCTGAAAGTCTCTTGTGGCAACAAGAACGCGCCAGCGAAGCGATTAGCTTGCTGTTCGATCGTGTTGAGATTATCCAGCGTTACCTCGACTGAGGAGTGCAGCAAGATATGGGCTAGTTCATGCGCCAGATTCCAAATGTTGCGGGGGCCGCTTTTTACCTCAGCCGAAAAAAGTACATAAGGCCGCCCAGCCTGCCAGCATGAGACTGCATCCATGTCGGGACAGAACACTTCTTCCCGAACCAAAATGAACCCGTGTAACTCCATGATCGCGGAGAGATCACGGATTGGTCCGCGACCAAGTCCCCAGTGAACCCTCACGACATCTGCCGCGTGCTCTACCTGCTCAACTGACGTTGAGATGGGATCGAAGTCGATTGGCGGAATCGACACCTCGGGGAGGTGAATGAACCGTTCCACGTAGCCAACAATATCGCGTACCCATTCCAGCCGCCGTGCAATACGCCTTCTGTGATGTTGCTCCATCCGCTTTAGCCCGCGCCAAAAGGGAGCGATCCCGCTTCCAGATCGCTCGCGCGGGGTAATAAAGAATGATGGGGGCTGCCCAGTTTTCGCGATGATGTTCCGCATCGTTTCGCCGCTGGGTGACGCAACTCCACTTTCAAACTGCGCAACTGCTTGCTTTGTTACCCCAAGTTCTTCGGCGAAAAGTTCAAGCTGATAACCCCGAGCTTCGCGGGCGTCGCGAATGCGCTCCGGAATCGGCTTGGGCAAGCCTCTTCGATTGGTCGGAATGGAATCGTTCATTCGTCCCGTTTCTTTTCTTTTTCGAGTTGCTCAACGATGTGATCCTTGAGCCGCAACTTTTCCTTCGGATCGGGCACAGGATCGACCCTTGGAATCTCATCACCCGTCCGAGCAATTTCTTCCGCGACGTTGACGTAGGCCAACCAACCATCAACGTCTGCTGCTGGTGACCCCCAACACAGATGGCTCACGCGACCATCTGTGCCGACACGGAAGGTTAGCCAAGCGTATAACTGAGGAATATCTTTGATGATTTTGCCCAGAGATTTGTCCGCCTCGAGAGCTGACCAGCTAAGCAAATCGGGCTGAAGCGCTAGTCGAATATCCTGCCGACTCTCGGCTTCTTCGGGGAACGCGAACGGCTCATCTGTCCGGCAGACGTGTGCCAGTGCGCCAGTAGAGATTATCTCGAGCCAGTGCAGCGGGCCTTTTGGCATCCGCTTCGTTTCGGTCACGAACGGCAGATCACCGCGTTGGCAATAGAGGTCGATCTGATAAGCGATCCCCACGCGCCGTATATGGCCGTGGAGATCGCGACCGATCAGGTTGTTCAGAAATGATTCTCCATCAAAGATGTGGGATGCGAGAAAGCTACCCTCCTGCACGGCTCGAAACAGGGGCACGTAAGACGAACGCGGGAACGCCAGTGTCAGTCGATCCTGGATTTCCGGCACGATTGGCATGAGAATCCCCTAATGCGATTTCGGTAAAGCATATCCCAGAAAACATCGTTTCAGGTCAAGTGAATTACACTATTGTTGTATTTATCAATAATATCAGAAGCTTGTAAGGGGCTGAGCCCCTAAACCGCACTGGGATGAGTGGGGGAATCACTTTGTCGCATCGTCAGCAGGTGACTTGGAACACTGCAACAACACGCTTAGATGCGGAAGCTATCGACTAGCTGGCGGGATTGCCGGGCCCCCTTAAGTTATTGCTTGACCATCTCCTCCACCTCCTCCGGCGCCGCCCAGGTCCAGTCCGACAGCTGATGGCGGAACCATGTGCCCTGCCGCTTGGTGTAGCGGCGGGTATCGCGCTTGCCGCCCTCGGCCGCCTCGTCGAGCGTGATCTCGCCGTTGAGATAGCGGATCAGCCACGGCACGCCGTGCGCCTTCATGGCGGGCAGGCTCGGATCGAGACCGCGCGCGGCAAGCGCCCGGACCTCTTCGAGCGCGCCTGAAGCCAGCATCACGTCAAAGCGCGCATTAATCCGGCGATAGAGCTCCGCGCGATCAACTTTGAGAAAGATCTTGATCGTGCGGTTAGTATCGAGCGCGGGCTTCATGCCGTCGCGATGCCAGTCGGCGAGCGAGCGCCCGGTCGCCAGCACCACTTCAAGCGCGCGCGTGATGCGCGACCGGTCGCCTGGCATCAGCCGCTCGGCGCCAGCCGGATCGCGCGCTCGCAGCTCCTCGTAAAGCGGCGCAACGCCTTCAGTCTTGAGTCTTGCGCGCAGCGCCATGCGGACCTCGGCGGGAACCGGCGGCACCGCCGCAAGCCCCTGCGTCAGCGCTTTGAAATAGAGCCCGGTGCCACCGACGATGATTGGCCTTTGTCCCACCCGCGCCGCCTCTGCGAGCACCGCCGCGACATCGACGCACCAGCGGCCGGCCGAATAGCTCTCCGCCGCATCGACGTGGCCGTAGAGGCGGTGGGGCACCATCGCCTCCTCGGCCGGCGTCGGCCGCGCCGTGATGATGCGCAAATCGCTATAGACCTGCATCGAGTCGGCATTGATGATGACGCCGCCATGTGCCTGCGCGAGCCGGAGCGCCAGCGCCGACTTGCCGCTCGCGGTTGGTCCAGCAAGGAGGATGGGTGTGTGCACGGCCTGAGGTAGACCGCGGTGCGGGCGGAAATCAACCGACAGACGCCCCATGCGCCCCCGGCATTGCCCCCGCCCCCTGGGGCGACTAGAACCACCGCTCCAAAAGCCCGATCGGAGCTCCCGTGACGCTGATCAAGCCTTTTCGCGCGCTGCGCCCGGCGACCGGCCGCGCCGCCGAGATCCTGGCCCCGCCCTATGACGTGCTCTCGAGCGCGGAGGCGCGCGAACGCGCGCAGGGCAAGCCGTGGAGCTTCCTGCACGTCTCCAAGCCCGAGATCGACCTCGATCCGGCGATCGATCCTTACGACCGGGCGGTCTACGCCAAGGCGGCGCAGAACTTCGACCGCATGATCAAAACCGGCGCGCTCATGCGCGACCCCAAGCCCTGCTACTACGTCTACCGGCTGACCCGGCAGGGCCGCACCCAGACGGGACTTGCCGCCATCGCCTCGCTCGCCGACTACGCCACCAACCGCATCCGCAAGCATGAGCTGACCACGCCGGTGAAGGAGGACGACCGCGTCCGTCAGATCGAGGCGGTCAACGCCCAGACCGGCCCGGTGATGAACGCCTATCCGGCATCGCCCGCGATCGACGCGCTTTTAGCGCAGGCTGCCACGGATGCACCCGCCGTCGATGTCACCGCCGACGACGGCGTGCGCCACAAGCTGTGGGTGGTCGACGACGAGCCCTCGATCATCGCGCTGACCCGGGCCTTCGACGCGCTGCCGGCGCTCTACATCGCGGACGGCCATCACCGTTCCGCCGCCGCCGCACGCATCGCCGCCGCGCGCGGGCCTGGCGGCTCGCACAACTACTTCCTCACCGTCAACTTTCCGCACCATGAGATGACCATCCTCGACTACAACCGCGTGCTGCGCGACCTCAACGGCCGCACGCCCGATGCGCTCATCGCCGCACTCAAGGAAGCGTTCGCCGTCACCGCTTCGGCCGAGCCGGTCCGCCCCGCGGCCGCCGCCGAATTCGGGTTGGTTCTGGCGGGCCGCTGGTATCGCCTCACGCTGCGGCCGGAGCTCATTCCGGCGAGCGATCCGATCGGCCGGCTGCCGATCACGCTGCTCACCCGCAACGTGATCGAGCCGCTGTTCGGCGTCACCGATCCGCGTACCGACAAGCGCATCGATTTCGTCGGCGGCGGGCGCGGACTTGGCGAGCTCGAGCGCCGCGTCGCCTCCGGCGAAATGGCCGCCGCCTTCGCACTCTACCCGACCCAGATGGCCGACCTGATGGCGGTCGCGGACGCGGGCGGCATCATGCCGCCGAAATCCACCTGGTTCGAGCCCAAGCTCGCCGACGGCATGGTCAATCACGTGCTGGACTGACGGCACTATTGCGAGCGGTGACGAACCAGGTGCTTGACGGGGCCCAGATGCCGTCAGCACGCTGATAGGCGGATAGCGTCTCGCGCAGCGACGCAATCACCTGTCCCCTGCACTTTTCGCCGGCGTCACCTGCAAGGCGGATGATCTCTCCTGCCGGTCCAAGTTCCAAGGCAAACGCGACGGCATCGTCCAAGGTCCGGCCAATGCACACGTCGGTGTCAAAGCGCGTAAAGGCGATGCGCTCGAATCCGGCCTCCCACAGCAGGGCGCTCACCATGTCCTGGCCAGCCATCGAGAACGGGCCCGGGCCGCAGTGGACCAGGTCGGTCTCGTCGTGTGAGATGACCGGGACAATGCGCTTCACACACTGCTCGGCCTCGTAGAGCCACGGATTGTCCTCACGCCGGCGCCACACGATCATCGCCAGCTCGCCGCCGGGCGCGAGCGCACCCCGAATGTTGCGCAGCGCGCGTCCCGGCAGATTGAAGAACATTGTGCCAAAACGGGAGAAGACAAAGTCGTAAGGGCCGCGAAGATCATCCGATTGCGCATCGGCAACAAGGAATAAAACATTCCTGATCGACGCCTCACCGGCCTCGCGCGCTGCAATGTCGATGAAGTTCGGTGCGCAATCGATGCCAACGGCTTCACCGCCGGAATTCACCTGCGCGGCGATGCGCTGCGTGGTGTCGCCAAAACCGCAGCCCACGTCGAGCACGCGCGCTCCAGCCGGATAGGACTTGCGCCGGAACAGCTCATCGCTGTGACCTGAGAGGCCCTCGGTCAGGACATAACGAAAGCGGCAGAACTTCTCGAACAAGACGGTGTTCCACGCTTCAATTGGGATAGCGTTGCCGGCATCACTCATCGCGCGCTCCAGATCAGTTTGCATTGAATGGGGGCCAGGATCGACCTTTGCGTCCGTGCCTGGCCGCATACCTGGCCCCATTGCATACGAACGCTATTCAGCTATCCGTTCGCCCGATCCGCCGAATTCGGCGGGAAAATCCTTCAGCTTCGGGAGTCCGTCGCGCATCGGCAGAACGGTCTCGGCATAGTTGATGTGGATGCCCGGACTGAACTTCAGCGTCGGCAAGGTGGCCGCGAACACGTCGATCAATCCCAGCGGAGGATGATTGACCATCAAATGACCGCCGCATTTCTTGCAGTATTGCCGCTGGCTGACGGGCGACTTCTGGATCGTGCCGACGTGTTCGGAACCCGCCGTCACCCGCACCGCCTCGGGCTTCCAGAGCGAAAACGCGTTGACCGGGCCGCCGGACCACGACCGGCATGACCGGCAATGGCAATAGCCCATGCCTTCAGGTTCACCCGCGGCCTCCATCTTGACCGCTCCGCAAAAACACTCGCCTTTGTACGTCGTCATTGCTTCACCTCGTTGATTTCGGCGCTGCGGCATTGCCGCGCGTCAGGGCCGGCGTCCTAGGCCTTGCGGCGGCGAATGCAAATGGCCGGGCGTCCGAATTGCTTGACACGCCGTCCAGAATTCGCGAGGCCCAGGTCGTCCCGATCTCATGGCCGGGAGTCCAGCGGAGGCCGAATGGCTGCGGATGCGCTCTCTGACGTGCTGCGGACAGTGCGCTTGACCGGCGCCGTGTTCTTCGATGTTGCCGCAACGGAGCCGTGGGTCGCCGAGTCCGCGCCGCGCGAGATCATCCTGCCGAAAATCCTGCCAAGCGCCGATCACCTGATCGCCTATCACGTGGTCACCATGGGCCGCTGCTTTGGCAGCCTCGTCGGCGGGCAACCGATCGCGCTCGAAGCCGGCGAAGTCATCGTTTTTCCCCATGGCGATCCCCATGTCATGACCAGCAACCCCGGCATGCGCTCTGATCCGCCCGCGGCCGCCGCACTTGATGCGGCCACTGCCGCGCGCTTGCCGTTCGTCTTGAGCTATGGCGGTGACGGTCCGCCTTCGACCAAGCTCGTTTGCGGCTACCTCGCCTGCGATGCGCGGCCGTTCAATCCGCTGCTCGAGAACCTGCCGCGCGTGCTCAAGGCCGGCGACCCCAAAAATGGCGACGCAGGCTGGCTCGGCCAGCTCATCCGTTTTGCCGTAATGGAATCGGCGCAAAAGGGCGCCGGCAGCGAAAGCATCCTCGCCAAGCTGAGCGAGCTGATGTTCATCGAGGTGGTGCGCCGCCATCTGGACTCGCTTCCGCCCGAGCAGGCCGGCTGGCTCGCTGGCCTGCGCGATCCATTCGTCGGCAAGGCGCTGTCACTGATGCACGGGAAGCCAGCCCACGACTGGACGATCGAAGAACTGGCCACGCAGGCCGGCCAGTCGCGCTCGCTGTTCGCAAAACGCTTTACGGATTTCGTGGGCGTGCCGCCGATGCACTATCTGGCGAAGTGGCGAATGCAGATCGCATCGGAGCGTCTCGGCAGCGGCACCGCCACCGTCGCAGCTATCGCGGCCGATATCGGCTACGAATCCGAGGCGTCCTTCAGCCGCGCCTTCAAGAAGATGATGGGCGTACCGCCGTCGGACTGGCGTCGTGGCGTCCGCATCGGCCCGGCAGATCGCACCTGATCCTGCGATACGGCATCAAGAGCGGATCGCTCACACGTTGCCGACAAGCCGGTGCAGCGAGCGCCAGAGGTCGCCCGGGACGCGCGTCCAGTAATCGAGCGACAATGGCCCGCGCCGCAGGCAAGGATTGCGCGCGACCGGATCGTTCCGGTCGATGCCGCGCAGGATCGGATCTTCAAGCTCGGCATCGGTGAACCCCTGCGCCGCGCCGATGAGTTTCTCGGCACATACGCGCTCGCGCAAGGTCTCGCCACGAACGCGCGTCGCCCAGGTGACGTCGAAGATGCGGGCGGTCTTGTCATTGGATGCCGTCAACACCCGCCGGCCATCCGGGCTGAACGTCGCGGAATAGGCAACCTCATCGTGCGCTCGCAGGACGGCGATCTCCTTGCCACTCGGCGCGTCCCAGATGCGCACCGTCCCGTCATTCGATGCGGTTACCACGCGACGGCCCTCAGAATCGAAACTCGCGCTGTAAAATGTCCTGCGGCTATGATCCGTCATGCGCGTGAGTTCCTGCCCGGTTTCGGCATTCCAGATCCGAGCGGTACCGTCAAACGATGCCGTTACGACGCGTTTTCCATCCCGGTCGAACTGTGCATCCCCTACCCGGCTGGTGTGACCCTGCAGGGCGACGATGAGCTTGAGCGTCGCGGCGTCCCAAATGAATGCCGTCTCTCCATCAATCGCCGTGACCACGCGGCGGCCGTCGGGAGAAAACTCCGCGCTCCGCAGCCAGCCAGGGTGGGTTTCAGTGGCGATGAGCTCGCCACTCTCGGCGTTCCAGATGCGCGCTGTCCTATCGAACGCCGCCGTCACGACGCGCCGACCTTCGCGGTCGAACGCCGCACTCTCGACCCGATCGGTGTGGCCCTTGAGGATCAAAACCTCCTGGCCGTTTTCGGCGTTCCAGATGCGCGCCGTCCCGTCGGCGGACGCCGTCACCACGCGCTTGCCGAGAAGATCGAACCGTGCGCTCAGCACCCACCCCGCGTGTCCATCGAGCCTTGTGATCTCGCGGCCATTATGGGCTTCCCAGATGCGCGCGCCCTCGTCGAATGATGCCGTCACCACCCGTTGGCCGTCCGGGCTGAACGCCGCGCGATAAAGCCCGTTGGCGTGACCCGTGAACACGGTTCGCGCCGCGCCGTCCCCGGCCTCCCAGATGCGCGCCGTGTTGTCGGCAGAGGCACTGACGACCTCTCTGCCGCTTGGCGAGAATGCAGCGGCGAGCACCGCGCCGGTATGCCCCTTGAGGATAGCGCTCGGCTTGCCGCTCGCGGCATCCCAGATGCGGACCGTATTGTCGGTGGATGCGGTCACCACCCGCTTGCCCTCGGAGTCGAACACGGCCGTCTGCATGCCCGCCTCGGCCGGGGCCTTCAGGACCGCGAGCTCTCGGCCGCTGTCAGCGTCCCAGATGCGAGCGGTTCCATCGAACGATGCGGTCACCACTCTCTTGTCCTCAGGGTCAAATGTCGCTCCCAACAGCCGCGACATGTGCCCATTCAGCAGGGCGATCTCCCGACCGCTCTCGGCGTCCCAGATGCGGGCCGTTCCATCATTACCCCCAGTCAGCACCCGCTTGCCGTCGCGGTCGAACGTCGCGCTGATGACCCACTCGACGTGTCCTTTTAAGACAGCGATCTCCCTGCCGTCGCCGGCGTCCCAGACTCGGGCGGTGCTGTCCCATGATGAGGTCACGACGCGCAGCCCGGACGCGCTGAAAGCCGCGCCATTGACCACAAAGGTGTGACCTTCCAGCACGGCGAGTTCCTTCCCGCTGTCCGCGTCCCAGATGCGGGCGGTGTTGTCGAATGATGCTGTCACCACCCGACGGCCTTCGCGGTCGAATGCGACGCTATCCACGAAGTCCTTATGACCTCTCAGAACGACCAGCTCGCGGCCGCTGGCAATGTCCCAGATGCGCGCCGTGCCGTCGTCAACCGCGACCGCTACGCGCAGGCCGTCCGGTGTGAAGTCTGCACTCCTGATCTTGCCGGCTTTCGCATGCAAGACCGCGACCTCGATGCCGCTCTCGGCGTCCCAGATGCGCGCCGTGCCGTCATCGGATGCGGTCAAGATGCGCATTCCGTCCGGACCATATGCGACCACGTTGACTTTCTGGGTATGCCCCTCGAGCAGCCGGCGCAACCTGGTCGACTGCGCGCCGCCCGCGAGCTTGCCTTCGAGCTCGGTCGAGAATGGCGTCAGCCACGGCAGGCTTCCGCGGGCCGGATAAGCCTGCAGCGCGTAGCGCATGGCGCGGTCGAAGTGCCCGTCGTTCATGGCCTGCGCCGCAAGGCTGCTGAACACCGCCACCTCGCGACGGGACACGTCGTAGCTCTGCCAGGTGACATAGCCGAGCACGGCCAGCACCAGCGCGGCCACGCCCCACAGAAGCCGCGCCGCTCGCTTCTGGTGGCGCGCGGTCGCAACCTGTGCGAGGCGCATCGCTTCGAGCTGCGCGCGCTCCTGGCCCAATCTTGCGCTTTCGGCCTCATCGCTCGCGAGCAGGAACGCACGCTGCGCCTCGGTGATCTCGGGTGCGCCGGCCTTGCGCCGCGCCGCCCACGCCTTGACGGCGTCGAGATCGTCGCCGCGCAGGAGCAGCGATTCAGGCCTGCCGCGCGCCTGCCAGCGCGCCGCGAGCTCGCCCAACCGGGTGTGCTCTCGGATCCAGTCGAGATCGAGCCGCAGCGCTTCGGCCAGCTCGGCGAGTGAGCGCGCCAGGCCGCGGCCAGTATCGAAACGCACGAACTGCAGGCGGCTCAATTGCGGCGGGATGTCAGCGTCCGGCACCGGTTTGTGGATCACCGGAATGAGCCGTTTCGACAGGCCGAGCGTGCGGTCGACCTCCCACACGCAGCGCTGCGACTTCACCGATTCCGGCGAGACCACGAACACGACCGTGTCGGACTGCGCGATCAGACCGCCGAGCCGCGCCTCCCAGTCCTCGCCGGCGGCGATGTCATGGCGATCGAGGAACGGCGCAAAGCCGGCAAGCTCCAGCCCCGCCACCAGCTCGTCCGCGAACTCGGCCGCGTCGCGGCGCGAGTAGGAGATGAAGACCTTGAGCTTCTCGGGTGCACCGGGATCGGACATGCAACGCTGCTGCAATGATCAAAGGCAAGTGACGTAGGGTAAAGCCTCCGCATCCGCAAGTGTTCATGCCGGCAGGCTTTCCAAAACGTAACCCGCATTGCTCCACGTTATTCGCCATCACCGCAGCAAGAGTTGCTGACGCCACCAAAGGCCGCTCCGACTCCCACAAGCTCAAAAGCATTGTGGCGCCCCACGGGGGCGCCACAACACGCGACTGAGACTATCGAGCGGGCGCGCTACTGCAGCGCCAGCGCGACGAAACGCAGCTCGCCTTCCGCGCTCGCGACCAGAAGCAGCGCGGATCGGCGGCCGTCCTTCTTGAGCTTGTCGATCTTGGCCTGGAAGTCGTCGGCGCTCGCCACCGCTTCCTGCGCGATCTCAACGATGGTGTCGCCGGCATTAAGCCGCTTGTCGGCGGCGGACGAGCCCGCGTCGATGCCGAGGATGACGATGCCCTTCACCGTGTCCTTGATCTTGTACTTCTTGCGCAGGTCGTCGCTCATGTTGGCGAGCTCGAGGCCAAGCGTCTTCTTGATGACCGGCTTGGTCTCCGGCGCGTTCGGCGTCGTCAGAGCCGCCTGCTTCTCGCCGTCCTCAAGCCGCCCGAGGGTGACGGACTTGGTCTCTTCCTTGCCCTTACGGATGACCAGCACCGGCACTTCCTTGCCGACCGGCGTATCAGCGACCGCGCGCGGCAGATCGCGCATCTCCTTGATGTCCTGGCCGTCGAACTTGACGATCACGTCACCCGGCTCGATGCCGGCGGGCTTCGCCGGCCCCTTCTCGTCGACGCCTGCCACCAACGCGCCGCGCGCCGGCTTGATGCCAAGGCTCTCGGCAATCTCGTCGGTGACCTGCTGGATGCGAACGCCCAGCCAGCCGCGCCGGGTCTCACCGAAGTTCTTGAGCTGATCGATGACCGCGAGCGCGGTCTTCGACGGCACTGCAAACCCGATGCCGATTGACCCGCCGGAGGGCGAGATGATGGCGGTGTTCACGCCCACGACCTCGCCGTCGAGATTGAACAGCGGGCCGCCCGAATTGCCGCGATTGATGGCGGCGTCGGTCTGGATGTAGTTGTCGTAAGGACCCGAGTTGATGTCGCGATTGCGCGCCGACACGATGCCGGCCGTAACGGTGCCACCGAGGCTGAACGGATTGCCGATCGCGATGACCCATTCGCCGAGCCGCAAACTGTCGGAGTTTCCGAACTTGACGGACCGGAGCGTCTTGTCAGTCTTGATGCGCAGAAGCGCGAGGTCGGTCTTCTGATCCTTGCCGATCAGCTCGGCCTTGATGCGCGAGCCGTCATTGAGGATGACGGTAATCTCGTCGGCGTCGGCGATGACATGGTTGTTGGTGACCACGATGCCGGCGGAATCGATGATGAAGCCGGACCCCAGCGAATTCACCCGGCGCGGAGTGCCGCCGCCGCGATTCTGGTTCTCGCCCTGCTGACCGCGGCGATTGAAGAAGTCGCGGAACAGCTCGTCGAGCTGCGGATCGTTGGGCAGGTTCGGCATCGCACCGCCGCCACCGCCGCCGCCCTGATTGCGCGACGCCACGTTCTGCGACGTCGAGATGTTGACGACCGCGTCGATCACCCGTTCGGCGACGTCGGCGATGCCGTCGGGGCCGCGCGCGCTCGCCGAAGTGCTGAGCGGCGGAAGTATCAGGACAGACATTGTAATGGCGGTAATGGCGGCCAAGGCGGGCCGGCGGACTTGTCGGGTATACCGGACGAGTGTGCCGAGCATGACTTCTAAGCTCCTCAGGGAAGTCGATACCAAGACAGTGCGCCTGTCCGGGCATGGACGCAAGGGTTCGACCCGACTCCAACGAAATGCGGCTGGGAATAGGGCGGAATCGGGACCATCACATTGCAGTGAACAGAACCTATCCCCGCACCAGCCAAATCACCAGCACCCCGAGCAAGGCACTGAGGATGCCCGAGATTCGCAGCATCCCCTCCGGCGCCTCCAATGCGCTGGCGGCCAGCCGCTTGGCTATCCCGGGCAGCGCCGCGAAGATCAGCCCCTCGATGGCAAGCACCAGCCCGATTGCCACGAGGAAGTCGCGCATCGCCAACGCCTCGCCGCAGCAGGGCTACTGCTTCGGCGCCCCGCCACGGGCCTTGCCCGATGGATCGCCGAAGAATCGGAAGAATTCCGAATCAGGCCGCAGCAGCATCCGCGTATCGCCCTTTTGCAGCCCCTGCTCATAGGCTTGCATGGCGCGATAGAACGCGAAGAACTCGGTGTCCCGTCCGTAGGCCTCGGCGAAGATGCGATTGCGCTCGCCGTCACCCTCGCCGCGAACCCGCTCCGCCGTCGACAATGCGTCGGCCAACAGCACGGTCACGTCGCGATCAGCCTTGGCCCGGATCTCCTGCGAACGCTGGCTACCTTGCGCGCGGAACTGCGCCGCTTCCTGCTGCCGCTCTGTCTGCATGCGCTGATAGATCGCCTGGCTGTTCTGCTCGGGCAGATCCGCGCGGCGGATGCGCACATCGACAACGGTGATGCCAAAGGCCTGAGCCTCGCCGTTGACCTGCTCGCGCACTTTGGCCATCAGCTGCTCGCGCTGATCGCGCACGACCTGCATCAACGACACCTCGCCGAGCACACGCCGCAGCGCCGAGTTCAGCAAGGTCAGAAGCCGCGCATTGCCGCCTTCGACCGACCCGACCGCCTGATAGAACAACAGCGGCTTGATGATCTTGTAGCGCGCGAAGGCATCGACCACGAGCCGCTTCTGATCGGAGGCAATCACCTCCTGCGCCGGGCTCTCGATGTCGAGGATGCGCTTGTCGATGTGGATCACGGTGTCGATCAGCGGAATCTTGACGTTCAGCCCAGGCTTGGTGATCTCTCGGATCGGTTCACCGAGACGAACCACCAGCGCCTGTCGCGTCTGATAGACGGTGAACAGGGTGCTGTAGGCAACCACGAGCGCCACCAGAACCAGGGCGACGATGGTGCCGCCAACGACATTGAGCCTCATCGGGTGCCTCCCGGCTGCGTGGGTTGTGCGGGACGCTGCGCCGGACGCGTCAATTCCGGCAGCGGCAAGTAAGGAACCGCCGAGGTGCCCGGATCCATGATGATCTTTTCAGTTCCGTTGAACACCTTCTCCATCGTCTCCAGGTAGATCCGCTGACGGGTGACGTCGGGCGCCTTCTTATATTCGTCGTAGACCTGCGTGAAACGCGAGGCTGCGCCCTTGGCCTCGGCGACGGTTTGCTCGCGGTAGGCTTCCGCGTCCTGCTTGACCTTCTCCGCTTTGCCGCGCGCTTCCGGCACCACGCGGTTGGCATAGGTCTGCGCCTCGTTCCGCGCACGGTCGGCATCAGCCCGCGCCGCCTGCACGTCGCGCTGCGAATCGATGACCTGCTGGGGCGGGTCAACCTTCGCCATCTGCACCTGGGAGATCAGAACGCCGGCGCCGTAGTAGTCGAGGGTCTTCTGCATCAGCTCCTGGACCTCAAGCTCGACGCCCGCCCGCGCGCCGGTGAGGATCGGCTGGATGTCGGTGCGGCCGACAACCTCCCGCATGGCGCTTTCGGCCACCGCCTTCACGGTGCCTTCCACCTGCTGGATGTTGAACAGGAAATCACTCACCTTGCCGGGCTGGACCTGCCAGAACACGGTGAAGTCGACATCGACGATGTTCTCGTCCCCGGTCAGCATCAGGCTCTCTTCCGGCACGTCGCGGATGGTGGTGCCGCGGCGCAGATCCTCGACCTGGCGCATGCCGATGTGGATCTGCCGCACCACCGTGACCTGCGGCGTGAGCACCGACTCGATCGGATACGGCAGGTGATAGTTGAGGCCCGGCCCCGCATAGCGGTCGAAGGCGCCGAACCGGAGCACGACGCCATATTCGTTGGTGTCGACGCGATAGAAGCCGGAGATGCCCCAGATCAGCAAGGCGCCAAGCAGCAAGAGCAGCACACCTTTGCCGCCCAGATTGCCGCCCGGCAGAACGGTGCGCAGCTTGTCCTGGCTGCGCCGCAGCAACTCCTCAAGATCGGGAGGGCTCGATCCACCACCGGATGGCTGCGGCCCCGAGCCCCACGGACCCTTGCCACCGCCACCACCGCCCGATCCCCACGGGCCCCCGCCTTGATTGCTCCACGGCATTGTCGGTATCTCCTGGCTCTTGCCGCACCGATGGCGGGCATTTGCTCGATTGGCTGCGGTTATAGGGGAGGCGTCAGTCGGTTACAACGCGGCCGGCCATGCTGCGGCGCGGGGGCGCACCGTCTTGCAATTGTCCTTAATGACCACCATCGGCGTGCGCCGTTCCACCTGCGATCCGCCGATACTCGAGCACCGTGAAGCCGGCCTCGTCGTCAGGCCCCGCCTCGTGCTCGCTCTGCCCCGCCACGCCCCAGGTAGCCGGATCAATGATCGGAAACTTTGTGTCGCCGGTAGGGCGCAGATGGACCTGGGTGATCACCAGCTGATCCGCCTGCCCCATACACTGGACGTAAAGGTCGGCGCCTCCGATCACCGCGATGGCGCCGGTTCCGCGCCGCAAGGCGTCGCCCCGCGCCGCGTCGAGCGCGGCCGCGAGGCTCGCCGCGACCAGGACGCCGGGCGCCGCGAAGGTCCGGTCGCGGCTGACCACGATGTTGGTACGGCCCTTGAGCGGCTGCCCGATCGACGCGTAGGTCTTGCGCCCCATCACCACCGGCTTGCCCATGGTCACAGCGCGGAAATGCGCCATGTCGGACTTGAGCCGCCACGGCAGACGGCCGCCCTGCCCGATCACGCCGTTGTCGGCGACAGCGGCGACGAGGATGATGGAAACCTTGGGTCGGATAGGAGGCACGTGCAAGGCGCGCGATTAGGCAGCCAACCGATAGATCAGCGCATCGTCAATGTAGATACCATTCACAATATTTCGGCTGAACCTAACAGTACTCAACCCAGAAATCCGCACTGCCTTTCCCATTGCCTCTAGCATTCGGTCAGATGGAGGAACTAGCTTCACACGAGCTAAATTGAGGCGACTGCGAAGATCACCCTTGGCGTCCATCGCGCGGGCTAATTCAAGAAGCCCTTCTTGCAAGTTCTTCGCCGCCTTTGGGCTACGTATCACAAGGCGCCATTCTTCAACATCGGGAAAATAAATCCAGGCTGCAGCGGTGACCGGGAACCCCGCTGCGTCCAAAAGGCGCACCAACTCCCGGCCAGCCTCAATGTCGGAGTTTACCAATACTGTTTCAGCCATGCCATGATCCCATGCTCTGCATGCTCGATAGCATCGTGCATCGCAGTTGTAACGACAGCGTCAGTGAGGTCGTATCGAGCCTCCTCGGACCACTCGGCGATGACGGCCCATCGCACGTCAAATTCCGTATCTTTGCGTCGCTCCTGGAGCACAGACGCGAGCCCGGCGAGCGCCACCAGGTCGGCGATCCTATGCGTCAAGAACCTATTTAGAATTACCTTGTCCGGTATGGTTTCAGCAACGATCTGTCGAGCAATGCATGCCTTTAGACCGAGCTCAACGGCATAACCATAGAGATAATATGCGTTTGAGTATCGTCCATTCTCGAACAGCAGACGCGCATCTTCCATCTTCGCAAGGGCTAAGCGTTGAAGAGTGGTTCTGGGCAACGGAGCCATTTCTCACACCGCCACCTGCGCCTTGATGTGCGGATGCGGGTCGTAGTTCGCGAGCGTGAAGTCCTCGTAGCGAAACGCGAACAGGTCGGTCACCGCCGGATTGAGCAGCATGCGCGGCAGCTTGCGCGGCACGCGCGCGAGCTGCAGCCGTGCCTGGTCCAGGTGATTGAGATAGAGGTGCGCGTCACCCAGCGTGTGCACGAACTCGCCCGGCTCATAGCCGGTCACCTGCGCCACCATCATGGTGAGCAGCGCATAGGACGCGATGTTGAACGGCACGCCGAGAAAGACGTCGGCCGAGCGCTGGTAGAGCTGGCAGGAGAGCCTGCCCTTGGCGACATAGAACTGGAACAGGCAATGGCACGGCGGCAGCGCCATCTTGTCCACGTCCGCCGGGTTCCAGGCGGTGACGATCAGCCGGCGCGAATCCGGGTTGCGGCGGATCATGGCGACCACATTCGCAATCTGGTCGATCGCGCCGCCGTCGGGCTTGGGCCATGAGCGCCACTGATGGCCGTAGACCGGCCCGAGATCGCCGCGCTCGTCCGCCCATTCGTCCCAGATCGTGACGCCGTGATCGTTGAGATACCTGACGTTGGTGTCGCCGGCCAGGAACCAGAGCAGCTCATAGATGATCGACTTGGTGTGCAGCTTCTTGGTCGTGGTCAGCGGAAAGCCGTCAGCCAGATCGAAGCGCATCTGATGGCCAAACACCGACAGCGTGCCGGTGCCGGTGCGGTCGTGCTTTTCCGCGCCGTCGGCGAGAATCCGCTCCATCAGCTCGTGATACTGGTGCATCCTCGGGGCTCGCGCGGTCCATTGAGTCGGGGGTGAGTCGGAGGGAGTTTAGCGCCCTCCCGACCATTCATGAACCGGCTTGCCACAGACCTAGCGAAAACCGCCCGGTCACAGTTCCCGCCGCGCCTCGGCCACGAGCTTGGAAAGGTCGCCTGCCGGCGCCAGGACGGGCTCCAGGGCGGGCTCTGGCAGGGTGACGATCTCGGGGGGCGCCATCGCCCGGTGTCGCCAGATCCCGACCAGCGCGAACGGCAGGGTCGCCGCGGCCACAATCAACGCCACAGTCTGGCTCGGATGCAGCATGACCACAAAGGACAGGGCTGCCAGGCCACAGCGCAGCGGAATGTCGGCTGCCGGCCGCGCGACGAACCGGCCGAACATAGCCACCGTCACGCCACAGGTGCCGACCAGCACCAAGGCCGTCGCCACGATCTGGGCGAAGCCCGGGCTGATCACCATTTCGGAGCGGGCGAAGATCGCGAACGTCATGAAGGTGATGGGCGCGCAGATCTTGAGCGCCTCATACATGGTGCGCAGGAACGACGCATTGGCGATGCGGGCGGACACCGCGGCGGTCAGCGATGTCGGCGGCGACAGCTCGCCCCAGACCGAGAGCAGGAACACGAAGAAGTGGGCAACCCAGGGGTTGATCCCGAGCTCCTGCAGCGGTCGCACGATCACCACCGCGCCGATGATGTAGGTGGCGGTCGGCGGCAGCCCGGCGCCGGCAAGCCAGCCGAAGATCCACGCCATGAACACCATGGCGGTGACGTTCCAGGCGCCGAGATCAAGCAGCATCCCACCCATCCGGTTGATGAAGCCGGTGACCGTGAACAGCCCGATCATGATTCCCAACGTGGCCAGCAGAAGCGCCAGGTAGGACGTCATCTCGGCGTGGGTCTCGATCGCGACCCGGAGATTGCCCAACACGGTCTCGCTCTGGATCTCGGGATCCCGGCGCGCGTGCTTGAACACCAGAAACGTCGCAAGCAGAAGCGCAAGCATGAGGACCGCGGTGTAGAGCGCGGCGCGCAGCTCGCCCATGCCGACAAAGCCCATGAGGTAGACCAGGAACAGGACGCCGGCGAAGAAGATCGCGGTCTTGAGGCGGTCGTAGAGCGGCACATTCGGCACCGCGACGGCATCGCGCGGCAACAGCCGCACGCACAAGAGATAGACCGCAAGCGCGATCGACACATAGTAGACGATGGCAAGCGCGAGGCCGCGGGCGACGACCTCGAAATAGGGTACGCCGAGAAAATCCGCCATCAGAAAGGCGCCCACGCCCATCATCGGCGGCATGATGAGACCGCCCATCGAGGCCGCAGTCTCGACCGCCGCCGCGAAGGTCGCCGGCACGCCGTAGCGCATCATCAGCGGGATGGTGATGCTGCCGACCACCGCCGCGTTGGCGGATCCGCTGCCGCTGACCATGCCGACCGCGAGCGAGCCGAGCACGGCGGTCTGCGGCACCATCTGGCGCGAGCGGCCGGCGATGAGCCGCATCACGTTGATCATCGCGCTCTGGGCGCCGAAGCCCTGCGCCACCGCCGCCAGCAGCAGGAAGGCCGCGATCAGCGTGAGCGCAAGCTGCCCGTAGAGACCGTAGACGCCGGTCGACAGCTCGACCGTGCTCGAGGTGATCACGCGATAGAAGCTCGTGCCGGGATGCCAGAAGAAGTCGATCGGGCTGAGGTAGCCCCAGAGCGTGTAAAGGATCAGAACGAGATTGATCCAGAACAAGACCGGATGAGCGAGCCGCGACAGCTCCATCACCAAGAGGAACACCAGCAGGCCGACAACGAAGTCCTGGGTGGTGTAGGAGCCCTGCCGCCAGATCGCGATGTCCTCGTATTCGCGCAGGAAATGCACGAACGCATAAAGGCAGATGCCGATATAAAGCGCGACGAGCAAGTCGTTGGCGCGCGGCGGCAAGCGGGGATAGAGGCCGCCTTGCTGGTACATGAACAGGATCTGCAGGATCAGCGCGATCGACATCACGCGCGCCACCAGCTCCTGCGGACCGCCATAGCCCGTGAAGAAATACCAGACCAGCCAGCCGAACTGGATCAGCGAGAAGACAAGGATCAGGTTGCCGATCGTCGCGGCGCGTTTGATCGGCTCGATGATCATGCCGGCCACGGGTCAGCTGCCGGCGGCCACCTTCCATCTGGCATCCCAGGCGCTGCGTTCCTTGAGGAACTTGGCCAGGCCGGCATGCACGGCGACGTCGGGATTGGCATTGATGCCATCGACCTGCAGTTGCACAAAATTCTGCGCCAGCGGCGCAAAACCCGCATCGGTCGAGGCGAGCCGGTCCTTGTTCTTCTCGAACGCGACCAGCATTTTGTAGACAACGTCTTCCGGCAGATCAGGCCGCGCGTTATACGCAAACAGGACCGGCACGCCCTGAATCTGCTGGACGCCGACCGCTTTGCTGAAGGCATTCTTCGGATCGACGGTCGCAACCGACAGACCGCTCGCCTTGAGCTTCGCCACCTCATCCGCACAGGGATTGACCACGGTGACGTCCATGCGAATTTCGGTCTCTTTCCAGTAAGGTACCAGCGATGCCCCAGCGGTCGTGTAGGCGACCGCGCCGACGATCGTCCCGGACTGCAATGCATCCGACTGGGTTTTCGGGTCGATCTGGACGTGCCGGAAATCGTAGCCGAGGATCTTGTAGGCGCGCCTGACGTTCAGCCAGTTCATGAAACCGGCCGGCGAGTAGAACACCGGCTTGCCGCTGAAATCCTTCCAGCACTTGAACTGCGCAGCCTTCGGCGCGTGCACGGCGATAAAGGTCTCCATCGGATAGGCGTACCAGGTGTGCACCAGCGTGCCCTTGGTCGGCTTGTAGTTCCGGAACGCGCCTTCGCCGGCCACGTACTCCGTCATGCCGACGTCGGCGGTGTAGCCGATCTCGCCGTCGCCCTCCATGGTCGCCTTCATGGCCGCCGTCGTTGACGGATAGGGATTGACCGTGACCGTGTACTCGCCGCCGAGCGCTTCCTCGATGATCTTCGTGACCGAGGCGGCAACCTTGTAGCCGTAGGTGTCGACGCTGGCGACCGCCCAGCGGATCGACTTGCGTTGCGCCTGCGCCGGCTGCGACGACTGGATGACAAGCGCGCCAGCAAGGACGATTGCGATCAGCGTGAAGGTAGCCGCGGGACCGGTCTTGGACATCTCACATCCCCCTGTGGCGGGCCGCACGTTGGCCCAGTCGTTATTGGCTCAGTTATGCTATCGCCGGGACCCGTCCCAGGCATAGCCCTACTGCCGCCGCTGGTGGCGGTTGCAATAGCGCCGCGCGCGCCCTCCCCGAAGGCGCGAGGGCAAGCTCAGTTGAGCGGGCCGGCCGCCTGGATGATCGGCGTCCAGCGCGCGATCTCGCTTTTCACCAGGCCTTGCAGGGCCTGCTGGCTGCGTCCGGTCTTGTCGGGCAGCACGCTGCCGAGATCGAGCATGCGCTTGCGCGTGCCCTCGTCATCGAGCGCCTTGTCGAGCGCGGCGCTCAGCTTGTCGAGGATCGGCTTGGGCGTCTCCTTGGGAGCAAACAGCGCGTTCCAGGCCTGTGCCTCGAATTCCGGCAGGCCGGCCTCCTTGGCGGTGGGAACGTCGGGCAGCACCGGACTGCGGGCGGGCGTGCCGATCGCATAGGCCTTGATCTGGCCGGCGTTGATCTGTTGCACCACGTTGACGATCTGGTCGCACATGTAGTCGACCTGTCCGGCGATCAGGGCGGTCAGCGCCGGACCGGTCCCGTTGTACGGGATCGAGGTCGGCTTCACGTTCAGGATGTGATTGAGCAGCAGGCAGGTCGTGAACGACACCGAGCCGACGCCGGCATGCGCCATGTTCAGCTTGTCGACATTCGCCTTCACATAGGGAACGAATTCCTTGAGGTCCTTCGGCGGAAAATCCTTGCGCGCGAGGATCAGGACCGGCGTGCCGGCGACGAGCCCGATCGGGGCGAAGTCGACGTCCGGCTTGTAGGCGAGGTTCGGATAGAGCGCGACCGAGGCGGCATGGGTGCCCATGTGCCCCATGATGATGCTGTAGCCGTCGGGGTTGGCGCGCATGGCGCGCGTCGAGGCAGTCGTGCCGCCGGCACCCAAGACGTTCTCGATGACGATCTGCTGGCCGAGCGTCCGCGACATGTGCTCGCCCGCGATGCGAGCGATCACGTCGGTGGGCCCGCCGGCAGCGAACGGCACGATCAGCGTGATCGGGCGGCGCGGGTAGTCGGACTGCGCCAACGCGGAGGTGGCAGCCAGCCCCAACGCAACAATCGAAGCCAACAAAACGATCGAAGCCAACAAGGTGACCGAGGCCAACAAGGTGACCGAGCGGCTGGCCGACTTCCCAGCCAACAAGTTCTTCCTGACCAACGTATTGGCCAACTGCCTGAGCATGAGACGCCTCCTTGGTGGCCGGTTGTCTTCCGGTCCATTAGCCGCAAGAGTAGAATTCTACTCCCGCAACGGCGATCGATCCAGCCCTAGGAGACGGGCGCATTGCCGCGGCAGAGCCGCGGCGCCGCGTCACTCGACGAACACCTCCTCGCGTCGCTTCCGGATCATCGGCAGCAGCGCCAGGATCAGCAGCAAGATCGAGACGGCGAGCAACCCTCCCGAGATCGGCCGCGTGAAGAACACGGTGGCGTCGCCGCGCGCGATCAGCATGGCGCGGCGCAAGTTCTCCTCCATGAGCGGACCCAGCACGAAGCCGAGCAACATCGGCGCCGCCTCGAAGTCATGCTTGATCAGCCAATAGCCGACCACGCCATACATGGCCGAGATCATCACGTCGGTCGGAGAGTTGTTGATCGAATAGATGCCGATGCAGCAGAACACGATGATCGAGGGGAACAACAGCCGGTAAGGCACGCGCAGGAGCGTGACCCACACGCCCACCAGCGGCAGATTGATGATGACCAGCATCAGGTTGCCGAGCCACATCGAGGCGATCATGCCCCAGAACAGCTCAGGCTGCTTGGTCATGACCTGCGGGCCCGGCACGATGCCGTGAATGGTCATGGCGCCGACCATCAGCGCCATCACGGCGTTCGGCGGAATGCCCAGCGTGAGCAGCGGAATGAACGCGGTCTGAGCGGCTGCGTTGTTGGCGCTTTCGGGCGCGGCGACACCCTCGATCGCGCCCTTGCCGAACCGCGATGGATCGCGCGAGATGCGCTTCTCGAAGGTGTAGGCGGCAAACGACGCGATCACCGCGCCGCCGCCCGGCAGAATGCCGAGCAACGATCCGAGCACCGTGCCGCGCGCGATCGCGCCCGATGAATCGATCAGGTCCTTGCGGGTCGGCATCAGCCCGGTGACCTTCGAGCTGACGATGTCCCGGCTCTCGGACGGCAGCTCGAGGTTGCGAATGATCTCGGCAAATCCGAACACGCCCATGGCGATGTTGGTGAACCCGATGCCGTCCGCGAGCTCGGCAATGTCGAAGGTCATGCGGCCGGCGCCGGTCTCAAGGTCCGAGCCCACCATCGACATCAAGAGGCCGGTCATCACCATGGCGATCGCCTTGACCACCGAGCCCTTTGCCAGCACGACCGCGAAGATGAGACCCAGCACCATCAGCGAGAAGTATTCAGCCGGACCGAACAGCAGCGCGAGGCTCGTGAGCGGCGCGCCCAGCGCCGCGACCAGCACTGTCGCCACGCAGCCGGCGAAGAACGAGCCAATGGCGGCGATCGCAAGCGCTGCTCCGGCGCGGCCCTGCCGCGCCATCTGGTGGCCGTCGAGGCAGGTGACGACCGAGGTCGCCTCGCCCGGGATATTGACCAGCACCGAGGTGGTCGAGCCGCCATACTGCGCGCCGTAGTAGATGCCGGCGAGCATGATCAGCGCGCCCACCGGCGGCAGGCCGAATGTGATCGGCAACAGCATCGCAATCGTCGCGACGGTTCCGATACCGGGCAGCACCCCGACCAGCGTGCCGACCAGCGCGCCAAGCAGGCAGAACAGGATGTTCATCGGGGAGAACGCCACCCCGAAGCCCAGCGCTAGATTGGAAAGGAGCTCGGACATGGCAACCTCAACCGAGATGCATCACTTCAGACCGGGAACGAGCTTCTGCAGGAGCAGGAACACGTTCTTGAACAGGTCCGCGAATTGATTGAGCAGAAGCTGCGGCGCGTTCGCCTGGGGCCAGAGCTGGAACGGCAGGTTCAGCAGGTAGACGAACAGCAGCACGCAGCCCACGGTCATCGCCGCCGCGGCGATCAGACTTTCAATCCATCGCATCTCCTTCGATCCCGTGATCGACACGATGAACGCAAGGTAGGTGGCGATGACGAGCCCGAACGGACGGATGAGCGCGGCAAAGAGCGAAATGGCAAAGATGACCAATGCGGGTCCGCGGATCTTGTATTTCTCGATGCGGGGGCCGTCTGAGAACATTCCCACCAGCGTGATCGCCGCCCCGAGACCGGCAAGAATAATAGCGAACAGCCGCGGCGCCGTGCCCGGCCCGAATGCAAACCCGCGCTGGCCGGGCAATTCAGCAGACGCGATGATGGCAAAGATGCCGAGCAGGACCAGCGCAAGCCCGCCGTAGAAGTCCTGCGGCCCGCGCACCGGCACCAGGCCCGCAATGATTCCCACGCCAACCACGGCAACCAGAATGGCCATCACCCGCGGCACGGTCGGGCTCGATATGTAGAACGTTGCCAAGACCAGCAGAACCGACACCACCGTGATGATGAGTCCGCCTCTGAGCCGATCTGTTGGCGGCTCGTCCACATGCGGCGCGTTCCGGGACGGTTGGACGTCCTCAGCCATAATCTCAAGCTCCCCTCAAATTCCCGCAGTAGCATACACCCGGCGCTCCCACGCCGGGGCTACACCGGCTGTGGTTAGCACATTCCCATAGGCCACGGGAAGCAACTGCGACAACTTTATAATCCCGCGCCGGGCTCGGTCTTCAGCCGTGCAACCACCAGTTCCCGACCCGGACTATACCGCCCCGGCCAAGCCAAGCAGAGCGGCCACGGCAAAGACCCAGAGCGGGTTCAATCGCAACCGATAGGTGACCACCGCGGTCACCAGCATCAGCGCCACGGTCTGCCAGGACTGCCCGGCCACACGCGCGATCACGAGCGTGCTGGCGCCCAAAAGGCCAAGGGAGATCGGGACCAGGGCGGCCTGAATGATCAGTCGCCAGCGCGCCTCCTTGAAGCGATCCCAGACCCGCCCGACGTAAAAGGCGAACACGCAGGTCGGCCCGCACATCGCGAGCGTCGCGACCAGCGCTCCGGCGAGACCCGCCACGTGGTAGCCGATCAGCGTCACCACGATCACGTTCGGCCCGGGCGTCACCTGCGCAATCGCGTAGAGGTCCGCGAACTGTCGATCGCTCATCCAGTGCATGACATCGACCGCGAGCCGATACATTTCGGGAAAGGCCGCGTTGGCGCCGCCCATCGCGAACAGCGACATCAGCGCGAAATTGCCTGCGAGCGTGAGCAGGACGCTGGTGTTGTCGTTCATCGTCGCATCCACCATGCCAAGCCGATGCTCAGCGGCAAGAGCACGCCCAGCACCCAGTAAATCGGCCAGCGCAAAACGCCAACGCCGGCCAGCGTCGCGAGCGCGACCAGATGCGGTATGCCCGGCCGTTCGCGCAGCAGTGGCTGCCACATCTTCAGCGATGTACTGATGGTGAGGCCGGCCGCAGCCGCGGCGACGCCCACGAACATGCGCTGCAGCACCGCGATGTTGCCGTAGTGCGCGTAAAGCAGACCGAAGAAGGTGACCAACGCGAAGGGCGGCCCGAGCAATCCGAGCAGCGCCAGGAACGCGCCCACCGTGCCCCCGATCTGGCGCCCGAACACGACCGCGAAATTGACGATGTTGGGACCGGGCAGAAAATTGCAGAGCGCGTAGGCCTCGTTGAACTCCTCGGCCGACATCCACTTGCGCTCCTCGACCATCATGCGGCGGGACCAGTACAGGACCCCGCCGAAGCCGAAGATGGCGATCATCGTGAACGCGACGAGCAGCTGGAGCAGCGTCGGCGTGGGCCGAGGGGGTGCAACATCAGGCATGGCGCGAGACTTATCCGGCACGCAACCGCGGACCAAATGAATTGTCGGAATGGACCCTCCCTATCCCCTGGGAGCGCCCCCCCCCTTTAAGGGCCCTTCCCCGGTCAGGAGCCGCGGGCCAGAGGCCGCCGGTCCGGTCTTTCTTTGTCAACCCTCAGCACCTATATTCGGGGGGCCGGCGCAAGCCGGCTATGGCGATAAATGGCCGTCGTAATAAACCCATCGGACCCGGGGGCAGTACCCGGCGCCTCCACCAATGCAGCGGGCCTGCGAGACTGACGACGCAAGACCAAAACGACAGCGGCTGCATCGGTGGGGGCGAAATAGGATCGACGAGGGCGTAAAGGGCGAGCTTTTGCTCGGCATGGTTCCGCCGTTATCGGGCCAATTCCATAGTTGCAAACGACAACTATGCTCCGGTTGCCCAGGCTGCGTAACGCAGTTTGGAAGACCGAACTTAAAGCCCTGACGGGTTAAGCTCCGGCAGGCGGGGTTCGGAGGCACCTGGCAACAGAAGCCTCCACTTCCTTCTGCGGGCGCAACAGCAACTGGCGCAAGAGCAACTGGCGCGAAAACACTTGGAACAACGCCAACACGCGCAAAGAGCGGGCTGGCGGGGGGCAGAGCCCCCCCAAAACGGGATCCGGCGCGGGGTTCCGGCCGGTATCGCTGCCGCCTCGACTTGCGCTAGCATTCTGAAGGCTCATTCTTGAGTCGGGCGAGAGACGCGATCCAGAGAAGCTGTCCATGGCCGTTGATCATATCCGCTACGACATTCTCGCCCAGCAGGCGCTGCGCGGGGTCGTGCATACGGTCCTCAAGGATGCCGCCAAGAACGGCCTGCCTGGCGACCACCACTTCTACATCACGTTCGAGACGCGGGCGGACGGCGTGCGCGTCCCGTCGCGCCTGCTGGCCCAGTTTCCCGAGATGATGACGATCGTCCTCCAGCACCAGTTCTGGGATCTGCTCGTGAGCGAGACCGGCTTCGAGGTCGGGATGTCGTTTGGCGGCATCCCGGAGCGGCTGGTCGTGACGTTCGCCTCAATCAAGGAATTCGTCGATCCGTCGGTGCCGTTCGGCTTCAAATTCGAGCCGCTCGCTGAACCGGTCGCGGCTACGGAACCGACTGCCGCAGCCACCGCACCAGCCTCCGATCCGCGGCCGGCGGCCGAGCCAAAGCCGGCGCGCACGATGCCGACGATCGTTGCCGTGCCACAGGCGGGGAACCCGGCGGCCGAAGCGCCACCCGATGACGGACCGCACACGCCAACCGGTGGTGGCGAGGTCGTGCGCTTCGACCGATTCCGCAAGAAATGAAGCGCGCCTAGTGCCGCCGATTTGAAGTTCCTGCACCACCTGCAGCAAACTCTGCCAGGAAACTTCAAATCGAAAAGGCGGCACTGGAATCATAGAGTTGCTAGTGCCCCTTGGTTTCCGAAGTTCGTGTCAGAGGTTGCTGCGATGTATCACGAGCTTCGGAAACGGGGCACTAGTGTCCCGATTCCGAAGTTCGTATTAGTATGCTCGCGCTCAGCCTCGAGCGCCGATCCATGACCAAGACCCGTACCGAGACCGACACCTTCGGGCCGATCGAGGTGCCAGCCGACCGGCTATGGGGCGCCCAAACGGAGCGTGCCCGCCGCAACTTTCACATTGGCGAAGAGCGGATGCCGCTGCCGATCATCCACGCGCTCGGCATGGTCAAGCGCGCGGCCGCCGAGACCAACCAAAAGATCGGATCGCTCGACGCGCGGCGCGCGGGCGCAATCGCCAGTGCCGCACAGGAGGTGATCGACGGCAAGCTCGACGATCACTTCCCGCTCCCGGTGTGGCAGACCGGCTCCGGCACGCAAAGCAACATGAACGTCAACGAAGTGATTGCGGCGCGTGCCAACATGCTGCTGGGCGGCGAGCCGGGCGCGAAGTCGCCGGTGCATCCGAATGATCACGTCAACATGAGCCAGTCGTCGAACGACTGCGTGCCGACCGCGATGCACGTGGCGACCGTGCAGGAGGTCACCCGCCGGCTGGTCCCCGCCCTCACCAACCTGCAGACAGCGATCGAAAAGAAATCGAAAGAGTTCGCTCGCATCGTCAAGATCGGCCGCACCCACACTCAGGACGCCACGCCGCTCACGCTCGGCCAGGAATTTTCCGGCTACGCCGCACAGGTCAAGCATGGGCGCGAGCGTGTGCGCGCCGCGCTCAAGGATCTTTATCCGCTGGCGCAGGGCGGCACCGCGGTCGGCACCGGACTCAATGCCGACCCGCGCTTCGGCAGGCTCGTTGCCAAGACCATTGCGGCGATGACCGGTCTGCCCTTCACATCCGCGCCGAACAAGTTCGAGGCGCTCGCCGCCCATGATGCGTTCGTTTTCCTGCACGGCGCCCTTACCTCGGTAGCGACCGCGCTGTTCAAGATCGCCAACGACATCCGGCTGCTCGGCTCGGGTCCGCGCTCGGGCATCGGCGAACTGATCCTGCCGGAGAATGAGCCCGGCTCCTCGATCATGCCCGGCAAGGTCAACCCGACCCAGAGTGAAGCGCTCACCATGGTCTGCTGCCAGGTGTTCGGCAACCACACCACGCTGAGCCTCGCTGCGAGCCAAGGGCATTTCGAGCTCAACGCTTACAAGCCGGTCATCGCCCACGCGACATTGCAATCGATCCGGCTCCTCGCCGATGCGGCGTTATCGTTCAGCGAGCACTGTGTCGCCAGCATCCGCGCCGACGAAGGCCGCATCCGCGACCTGATGGAGCGCTCGCTCATGCTGGTCACCGCGCTCGCCCCCGCGATCGGCTACGAGCGCGCCGCGGCGATCGCCAAGGCGGCGCACGCCAATGGAACCACGCTGCGCGAGGAAGCAATCCGGCTCGGCTACGTCTCCGCCGCAGAGTTCGATCGGCTGGTCCGTCCCGACAAAATGACTCGGCCGGGACGACGCTGAGAGGCCGTGTGGGGGCGACTCACCCCCTGAATCGCCCTGATTCCGCCTTTAACCATGCGTCGCTGCGGCGAATTGTCATGACGTTTTTCATTTAGGGTTGCATTGGCCGTAAGAAATTTTTCAAATCCACAGACGGGAGCTTTTATCTCTACGGTCATAACGACGAGAAATGATTAATTCATAATACTTAGAAAGACAGCCTATTTCACCGACCATGTTACCATACAACCGATCGCGGATGGTATTAACCTCCTGCAACACTGCCGAGGTTCCGTCGGCCTACCATCCGCTCCGAGGCCGCCCACTCACATTCGCATACCTGCCCGACCGTCGAATTACTCCGTTGCCACGCTAAGGGCGCATTTACCGACGAAGCACATAGGCATCGCGGGACCTGGAACTATCACAAACCCGGTACCGTCGAGTGTAGGGGATGGGCGACATCGTCAACTTTCGAAGTGCGCGCAAGCGCCGCGAGCGCAAGCTCGATGCGCAGCGAGCAGCTGAAAACCGCGTTCGTCATGGACGCGGCAAGGCTGAACGGGGACTCGTGTCCGCGTACGAGACGAAAGCCCGTCGGGAACTCGAGCAACACCGGATAACGGGAGACGATCGATGAAATCGCCGGTTGTCAAACGCTCCATCGTCATTGCCGGTCACAAGACCAGCGTGAGTTTGGAAGACGCGTTCTGGAAGGGACTTAAAGAAATCGCGGGCGGGCGCGACATGACTTTGTCAGAGCTCGTTGCTGCGATCGACTCGGACCGCCGACATGGTAACTTGTCGTCGGCGATCCGATTGTTTGTTCTCGATCACTATCGCAGCATGATCGGCGACGAGCGGAGCGAACGCCCCGCAACGCGCGAGATCATGGCGGCTCGGCCGGCCTCCTAAGCTATCGGCCCAGCAAGTTCTCCAAAAGAGAACTGCCACTCGACGACGCCGGCGGCCGCAGATCCAGCGGCTGCTGGGGTCGGGTGGAGCCGGCGGCAGGAGCACCGGCGGCAGGAGGCGATGGCTGGTTCGTCGGACGAGGACGAGCCGCTTGCGTAGCCGGCGGTGTGGCGGTTGGTGGCGTAGTCGAAGATGGCGCGGTCGACGGTGTAGGTGCTACCCGCGACGGCGTTGCTCCAACAGGATCTTTCGGCGCTTGATCTCGTTGCGCTTCGCGCGCCGCCTCCAGCGCATCGATGCGTTTGCTCTGCTGCTCGACAGCGCGCAACGCGAGCCAATTGGAAAACGCGGTCGCATCGAGCGCGCGCTTGGGCGCATCGGTTGCGCCCTTGAGCGTGATGATGATTTCCGGACGAACGCCTGCGGGTGCATCCGTCCGTGGCGGACCAGCCAACGTCAGCCTCGCGTCGATCGAATCCTCCGCCAATAGCGCGCTTCCACTCACGCCAAGATCCGCGCCCTGAGCGCTGACCTTCACGTTCGCGGCACGCGCCTGCCCGGCAGAGACCGTGAATTCGCCCTCGGCGCGCGTGACCGTCAACACGCCGGCCGCCAGCGCCTGCTCCATCCGATCCCGGATTCGCGCGGCGTCGAGCTGCAGACCTTGGTCGACGCTGCGGATCACGGTCTCGAAGGCTGTCGGGTCGAGCCGCTGCACGCCGCCGTCCTGCAGCGAGAACGTGCCGGCACCCTTGAGTGATCCGATCAGGGCGACTGGGCTGCGTCCGGTCCCCTCAACCTCGACATCGCCGGTGAGACGTCCCGACAGCGGCGGAGGACCGCCGCGAACAAGCTCGGCGATGTCGGCGCCAGTCACCTGCAAGCGGCTGCGCGTGCTGACACCGTCGGCGCCGCGCCAGAGCGCGAATTCGCCCGCAATGCGGCCACCCGCCAGCGCGCCGTCGATCTCTTTGATCGCAAACCCGGACTGATCGAGCTGAGCGATGCCGCGCACATTCTTCGCCGCGAGACGTGGCGCCAAGGCAACGTGCGCCGACTTCACCACGATGCGCCCGCCGCCAATCTGGCCAAGCAATCCCCGCTCGAACGGCTCGGCCGGCCACGCTGCAGTTCCCCCTGGTGGCGGGCTCCCGATGGCGGCGGCGATCACGACCGGCAGATTGATCTCGCCAAGCTCGATGTCGCCGGTCGCAGTCAGTGGCTGCAGGCCGATCTTGAGTCGACCGGCGATTTCAGCGCCTGCGGCCCTGCCGACCAGATCCGTGAGATCGATGGCGCCGCCAGCAAATGCAAGTTTGGCGGTCAGAGCGAGCGGGAGCGTCTCCGCCGGACGACCGGAAGCAACAGGACGTGGGCTGCGCACATTGGCGTTCGCAACCTTGATCGCGACGGCGGCGGTCGGACCATCCGCAAATCGCGCGGAGCCTTTGGTGGACACATCAAGCCCGCCGGCAACAAGCTGACCGTCCACCGCCAGCTCGCCGTTGATCGCCCCGCTTGCCGTGAGATCGAGCCGCCCTGCTCGCTTGTCGACCGCGACCAAGGCGTCGAGGCCCAGAAGCTCGACCAGGGCGCTGCCGTCGCCGGCATCGAGCCGGCCGGACAGCTTGAACCTGCTGGCACCCAGCCGTGACAACGTTTCGAGCGTGAACGCCTCGGCGCTGTCGGTCTGCCCCTGCAGGCTGATCTTGAACGCGCCCGCGTTGCCGTCGATCTTCAAGGCCGCTGCGGCCGCCTGGCGTGGGACGTCGGAGCCGACCGTCAGCGAGGCTTGCACCTTGGCCGGCACGAAGCGCGACGCCCGCCGGCGGAATTCAACTGCTGCCTGTGGCGCGACCTTTTCGATCAAGGTCGCGATGCCGTCGAGCGCACGGGCGTCAAGGTCTAGGGTGAGGCCACCACGCGGGGCCTGGGCCCGGCTGTCGATACGCCCCTTGATCGACAGTGCCGCGCCACCGAAATCTCCGATCACCAGCCGTTTGATATCAAGCCCGCCGCGCTCAAATTGCACGTCGATGTCGGCCCGGCGGGCCTCGACGCCGGCCACCGCGGCGCGGCCGACCTTGAGCGACACGGCGCCCTCGCGCGGCCATTCAAAAGGCGTGCCCGCCAACACGCCCTGCGCCAGCGCATAGGCGCGGTCGAAATCGATGTCCGGCGCGCTCAGATTGGCGTCGATCCGTGGCGGCTTCTCGCCATTGCCCCACGAATAGGCAACGCGTCCTTCCATGGTCATGCGGTCGATCTCAGCAGTGAGACCGTCGATCGACACATGGTCGCTGGCAAGCTTCACGTCCCCCTCGGCGCGAAACGCCCCAGCCGTGATGGTCTGGGCGTCCGCTCGGTCGGTCAGCCAAGCGGCAAGCGCCCGCGGATCGCGCGCCTCGACCTTGGCCCGCCCGTCAAAGGCGACACCCCGGGACGTGATGTTGAGACGCCCGCTCAGTCCCACCTGAGTGGCACCGGGCGCGCGGAAATCGAGCACGTCCAGGTTCCAGTTGTCGGCGTCGGCCACCACCTCGCCGCTGACCCGCTGCAGCAGAGCGCCGGCCAGAGTCACGTTCTCGATGCTGAGTCCAAGCCGGACTGGAATCGGTGGACGCTGCGCGCCGCCGAAATAGTCCGCAAAGGTCTTGATCGCGAGCAGTGGCCGCTTGCGCATCTCCTCGGGCAAGCCAAGCAGCCGGTCGAGGTCGATCTGGGTCGACGCCAGACCGATCACCAGTTGCGGATCGCGCCCGAAGGCCACATTGGCGTCGCCGCGCAGCTTGATCGCTCGCTCGTCCGGCCCGTATTGGAATTCGATCTGCTCAAGCACCGCCGCGATGCTGTCGCCGCGCACGCGGCTGCTGACCCGCCACGGTTGAATAATACCGTCTGGAGTGTTCCCAACCGGCCGCGTCAACTGGAGAGTGCCCTCGTAGCTGGGAACGCCGCGCTCGATCACGATCAGCGCATCCGCATCCGCGATCAGGGGGCGATCGACCGGTTCGACATTGAGCCGCACACGCATCCCGGTGTCGCCGGCACGGCTGGCCGCGATCCGGAACGGATAGTGGTGGCCGGCCACGTCGAAAGTGCCCTCGCCCTTGATCGGACCGAGCCGCGACCGCAATTCCCCTCGGAAATCCAGCTTTTCCAAGAGCACATGCGAGCCGCTCGCCGCGTCGGCCAGGAGCACGCGGCTGTCCACGATGTAAAGCCGCTCGATCGACAGGCTCTCAAGCTCGGCTCCGAAAGCGGGTGCCGGCCAATCCAAGCGCCCGGTGGCGTCGAGCCCGGCCGCCAATTCGGCGCCGTCGATCCGCACTTCGCTCGCGCGCCATTCACCGCGCATCAGCGCGCCGAGGGAAAACTCCAGGCTGACACTGCGCGCGCGCAGCGCGCGCGAGTCGCCACGCCGGGCAATCTCGATCCGCCCGAACGTCAGGGTGGGGGTCGGCAACAGCCGCGCATCCACTGGACCATTCACCAGGACGGTCAGGCCGGTCATGCGGCTCGCCTGGGTCTCGAACTCCGCGCGATAGCGGCTCCAGTCGACAAAGTGCGGCCCTACCAGCGCCGCCACCAGCGCCAGGATCAATGCGATCGCAAGACCGAGCAGTGTCGTTTGCACGCGGTCACCAAATCCTATTTTTCAAGACGCGCCTCGTGCCGGGCATAGCGCGAGCCCGGAAACACATTGCTGCTCATTTGAGCACAAATCGCGCCGCTGGGCCATGGCACCAAGGCCGAGACCAGAGCCGCGTACGCCTGCGCGCATCGTCACTCCACTCTCACCGACAAGGAGTGGTAAGCCCTTGTGTGGTCAGCGTTGACGGCGAATCTATGTCGAGTTTGAAGGGGGCTCCCTTGAACGACCTTGCGCACGCGATTGTGAAAATTCTCTCAACCGGTGCCACGGCAAGGACGGTCGTTGAGGCTCGCTAAAGAGGCGCGTCGCGGTATCGCCGGACGCAAGTATTGAAAACATCGGGGCACCTGCATCTTGCTCATTCCAGGCCAAACAGCCCGGTCACGACAAGCGCGCGGATGGCAGCCCCCCTCGAACTCGGCGCGGCGATCTGCCGCGCCCGCACGTGAGGCCACCGCTAAAGCGCGTCGGAGCCCACGATCTTGCCGGGGTTCATGATGCCGTCCGGATCGAGCGCGCGCTTGATCGCACGCATCGCGTCGAGCGCCGGTTCGCCGTGCTCGGCCGCGAGATAGGCCATCTTGCCCTGGCCGACCCCGTGCTCGCCCGTGCACGTGCCATCCATGGCAAGCGCGCGCGCCACGAGACGCTCGCTCAGCGCCTTCGCCCGCGCAACCTCGTCGTCATCGGCCAAGTCAACGAGCAACGTGAGATGGAAGTTGCCGTCGCCGACATGGCCGAGGATCGGCGCGATCAGGCGGCTCTCGGCGATGTCGCGCTGGGTCTCGACCACACAGTCTGCAAGTCGTGAGATCGGCACGCAAACGTCCGTGGCGATCGCTGCCGTTCCCGGGCGCAGCGAGCGGCCCGCCCAATAGGCATCATGGCGCGCCTGCCAGAGCCGGCTGCGGTCCTCCGGCCGGGTCGCCCAGTCAAACGGGCCGCCGCCGAGATCGCTGGCAATCTCACCGAAGCGCTGCGACTGCTCGGCCACGCCCGCATCACTGCCGTGAAACTCCAGAAACAACATCGGCGTCTCCGGCAGCGACAGCTTCGAATAAGCGTTGCAGGCCTTGACCTGCAACGCGTCCAGGAGCTCGATGCGCGCGACCGGAATACCGGACTGGATGGTGAGGATCGCGGCCTCGCAGCAAGCCTCAACCGTCGGGAACGGACAGACACCCGCCGCGATCGCCTCTGGGATACCGGCAAGCCGCAGCGTCAATTCGGTGATGACGCCGAGCGTGCCTTCCGAGCCTACGATCAGTCGCGTGAGGTCATATCCGGCGGCGGACTTCTTGGCGCGCCGCGCCGTCGTCATCATCTCGCCGTTCGCAAGCACGACCTTGAGCGCGAGCACGTTGTCTTTCATGGTCCCGTAGCGCACCGCGTTGGTGCCCGAGCAGCGCGTCGCCGTCATGCCGCCGAGCGAGGCATCGGCGCCCGGATCGATCGGAAAGAACAGCCCCTGGTCGCGCAGATGCTCGTTGAGCGCCTTGCGGGTCACGCCCGGCTCGACCACGCAGTCGAGGTCCTCGGCGTGGACTTTCAGCACCCGGTTCATGTCGCGAAAATCGATCGACACACCGCCGAAGGGCGCGTTGACATGGCCTTCGAGCGAGGTGCCGGTGCCGAACGGGATCACCGGCACGCGCTGCGCCGCGCAGATGCGGACGATCTCCTGCACGTCTTCGGTCGATTGCGGGAACACCACCGCGTCAGGCGGCTCGTTGGCGATCCAGGTGGTGGTGTTGCCATGCTGCTCGCGCACCGCCCGCGACGTGACGAGTCGGTTGCCGAAGCGCGCGGCGAGTGCCGCGATGACAGCAGCGACGGCCTTGGGATCACGCGACTTGGGATAACTCAACTTGGGATCACTCAACGTGGGATCACGATCGGCCGGCGCGACAGCTTGCGGCATCGATGACATCGCCTCTCTCGGGACGATCGGAACGTTAGCCGATCCGGGCGGGCGCTTCGAGCGCCTTGGCAACCGCGCCCGCCGGGTCGTCCCCACGCGCGGGCGAATGGGCCAAGGCCGTCACGACGAGCGCCATGGCAGCGATCGCGGCGGCAATACGCTACGACATCCGCGGGACGAGCCGCCGAGGTCTGGGCGCGGAGAGCCAAGGCCCTTCACGATAGTAGTCGAAGTCGATCGCCCCGTCGGGCTGGCGCCGGGTTTCCGGGCGGCACCGCCGAGCAGATGCAGTGGTTCAACGACCTGCAGCGCATGACCACGTCGCCGGAAAACGCCGTGCGCATCCGCCATGCGGTCGATGAGATCGACGTGAGTGAGCTGCTGGCGCGGGTGTCAGTCCCGACGCTTGTAATCCATTGCCGCAACGATGCGGTTCAGCCGCTCGAGGAAGGCCGCCGGCTGGCCGCTGGCATCCCCGGCGCGCGCTTCGTGGCGCTCGAGGGCAGTAACCACGTCATATTGGAAAGCGACCCGGCCTGGCCGCGCTTCATCGAGGAAATCAGCAACTTTTTGCGGTCATGATCGGGCACGGGGGATGCGCGTCCCCGGTTGGCGCGGTCGTGTCCCTGATGTAACCTACCCCGGTAGCGCCGTGGTTTTGTGCGAGTTTGTGTGATGCTTGATCGCGTTGATCTGGAGCCGCTGTTCTTCGCCCCGTTCGTCTCCTCGGTGATGCGGGTCGAGCCCGGCTGGATCGACTACAACGGCCACCTCAACATGGCCTTTTACAACGTGCTGTTCGACCGCGCGGTCGACGAGGCGTTCGAGCTGATCGGCTGCGGCGCCGACTACGTCAGGAACCGGCGGCACTCCTGCTTCACCGCCGAGGTGCATGTGCGCTACCTGCGCGAGCTCAAGGCCGACGACCCGGTGCGTGTCACGTTCCAACTCCTTGAGTTCGACGCCAAGCGCATGCACTACTTCGAGCAGCTCTTTCATGCCACCGAGGGCTGGGTGTCAGCCACCTCAGAAAACATGTCGCTGCACGTCGATATGCAGGCCAAGAAGACCGCGGCCTTCCCGCCCGAGGTCGCAGCTTGCCTGGCCCGCATGAAAGCCGCCCATGCCAAGCTGCCGGTGCCGGAAGCCGCCGGGCGCCGCATCGCAATGCCATCGCGGACCTGAGATCATCGTGGCAGAAACCAATCCAAGTACCAGTCAAAGCCGCCGCGCCGGCACGACCGCTGCCCCGACCATCCGAGAACATAGAATTCCCGCCACCAACAGCGGCCCCTATATCTGTGTCGAAGGCCCCGACCGCGCACTCTGGTTCTGCGAGAGCGGCGCCGCCAAGATCGGCCGCTTCGATCCCGCGAGCGGGCGCTTCACCGAGTATGATCTTCCAACCGCGAAGGCGACGCCGATCGGCATCACGGTTGGAGCCGACGGCGCGCTCTGGTTCGCCGAGAAGGCCGCCAACAAGATCGGCCGCATCACGCCCCGCGGCGAGATCACCGAATTCCCGCTGCCGACGCCGAACGCCGGGCCGGATGGCATGATCCTCGGCCCCGACGGCAACGTCTGGTTCTCCGAGACCGAGGTGAGCCAGATCGGCCGCATCACGCCGCACGGAGCGATCACTGAATTTCGCGACGGCATCACGCCCGGCAGCAAGCCATTATCGATCGCGGTGCGCGATGGCGCGCTCTGGTTCAGCGAGGCAGCCGGCAATCGCGTCGGTCGCATCACCGTCGACGGTGTGGTGACCGAGTTTCCGATCCCCAGTCATGACAGCCAGCCGCGCGCCATGGTCACCCATCCGGACGGATCGATCTGGTTCGTGGAGACGAGCACGAATGCGCTCGGCCGCATCGACCGCAACGGCACGATCAAGGAGTTCGTGATCCCGACGCCGAATGCGTCGCTGCGCGGCGTCACCGTCGGCCGCGACGGCGACCTCTGGTTCACCGAGAACTTCGCCAACAAGATTGGCCGC
>Ga0209798_10000132_pt1 | contig 41088 bp, 32 predicted proteins | sample DOMMetBare3Fresh_FD_187475 | JGI IMG/M metagenome (GOLD analysis project Ga0209798, IMG submission 187475) | Wetland sediment microbial communities from St. Louis River estuary, USA, under dissolved organic matter induced mercury methylation -... | ecosystem: Environmental > Aquatic >...
TCGGAATTGATCCGACCGAGAAGGGTAAGCCGGCGCGTGACCGCTGTATGCTTCAGAGAGCGGCCGGCATTCTCACCGCGCGGCACCGCCGAGCTCAGGTTGTTTTCGGTGACCGCCAGCAATATATCAGCGGCATCGCCAGCGGTGCGGCGAGGGAGATCCTGCACCTGCACCGACAGGTTGAATTCCTTTTCATTCGAACCCGCTGAGGCAAGAAGCTGGATGTTTGCCTTGGGAGACTGCGCTGCTTTCGCGATCGCTTCGCGAGCCTTGCCCATGTTGCCGCCGGCGAATTCATCTTGCCCATCCACAATCATCTGGGGCGTGTACACGCCGTTATTCCCGAAGGCATCGGCATACTCGCTCTGTCGCCGGCTGAATTCGGCTGAGGAAAAGGGATCGATCCAGCCCAGCCGGTTCCAATAATCAACGTGCTCAGAGAGGGCGATGATTGTGGCGCCCGGGACGGCCTGGGTCTGGTCGAGTTTGGCCAGGACTTCGTCCGCCGGCGGACAGCTTGAACAACCCTCGGACGTAAACAACTCAACAATGACTGGCGCCGAACCCGAGTTGCCGGCAGTCGCGGCGGGCGCGTCGTCACTCGCAAACATGGCAGTTACCGGACGGCGCTGACTATTCGTCGTCGTCAGGAAAATTAATCCGGATCCGATCAATAGTATTACAAGCCACAATTTCATCTTTTTGACCTCCCAACCTTACTGCCGACGCCGAAATCGCGAAAGCGAGTAGCTCGGCATTCCTGCCTGGAAACGGCTGGCCCATCAGCAATGCCGAGCAACTCATCCTTACATCTTCTTGTTTCTCTGCATCGTGTCCATTTTTTTGACCCTCTTATGCATCCGATGGCGTCGGTGATGCTTGCGTCGCTTGCGCGACATCATGTGGCCGGCCATTTTGTCGCTGGTCATCTTGTCCTGCTTCATTTTGTCTTCTTGCGCCGCGCTGGAATTCGGCGACGATCCGTCCGCAAGAGCAGGCACCGCGGCACCGGTTAGCAGGATGGACGCGGCGATAGCGCCGTTCAGTATTCGTTTCAGCATTCTGACGTCTCCTTCAGGTTTGATAACAGGCGGCGACACCCTCGCCGCAGGGACTTCCTTGAGCCGATTCGCTTCTCGCTCGGCTGACTCAGGAATACCGAAAGCGGCTCGATCTATTCCCGAACCCCTCCTGGCGCCTGTCATGGAGGGGTTTTGGCGCCTTCTCTTAATTTAGCGATGCGAGCGCCGCACGAATGTCCTCGTTTGACGGTCGGATCTTATAGTCGGACTCAATCCTGGCCCAGGCAACACGGCCGCTCTTGTCAATCACGAAAACTGCAGGATGCGGGATCCCTGCAAACCGCTGGCCGTCGTAAGCGGGGTCGTGGAGGCCATAAGTATCGATGACCCTGTGATCAGGATCGGATAGTAGGGAATAGGTCAACGGACCCTTTCCATCCGCGGCGATCTTCTCAGCCAGTTGCTTTAATTTTTCCTGGTCGTCAACACTCACCGCAATTAAGCTCACCTGCTCATGGGCCCTCAACAGGGATCGCAACTCGGCCAACTGCCGAGCGCAGTAGGGTCACCAGTACCCGCGAAAAAAAACAAGCACAGTCGGCGTCTTCCCGCGTGCCGATGACAGGGTGATCTGTTTACCTTGCTGGTCTCGTAGCGTGAAGTCCGGAGCTTTGTCTCCCACGCCTACTGGCGCAGCACGTTTCGCCTCATTCTCCTGGTTGCTCCGCAACCCGCGCGAGACACCGGATCCCGCTAAGGTACCGACCAGCAGGAACAGGGCCACGATATTCATTAATTTGGTAGTCTTCATCATGCCCTCAAGATACACTTCTTAAGACAAAGGCAGAAACCTAACCTTTGTTTCAGTAATACCCACTGACTCAGTTTTATTCCCCGCAAACAAAGGAATATTTGCGTCGCAAACGGCACTGGTTCGCAGGAAGATGGGCCCGGCAAGGCAAGGCTTTACCCTGGGGGGAATAAACGGCTTTGCTTCCGGTATCATTCTTTGTCAGACCAGGCGACAGCGTAAGAGCGATAGGAACATATACTTTCGATGTTCGGACGAAAGCGGAGAGAACAGAGCACGGCGCGTTGGGCGGCGTTCGAAGGCGAGGCGTTACCCCACATGGGCGATTTGTTTCGGGTGGCGTTCTGGCTGGTTGGCGACCGGGCCACAGCGGAAGACTTAATGCAGGAAACTTACGTGCAGGCCCTGCAATCGTTCCACCGTTTTGAGCCCGGGACGAATTGTCGCGCCTGGCTCATCACCATCATGTATCACCTGAACAGCAAACGCCGCCGTGCCCTGGCCAAACTCCGACTTCTTAGCGATAGCGAAGAGCGCATCGCTGAAACCGTCGCTTTCACGCCGCCAACGCCACAGGGGATAACGGAGGAGGAAGTGCTGCACGCGCTTCGCAGTCTGCCGGCCCAGTTTCAGGAGGTCATCATGCTGGCCGACGTCGAGGACATGGCTTACAAAGAGATCGCCGAGGCTTTATCGGTTCCTGTCGGCACAGTGATGTCCCGGCTGTCACGCGGCCGTAAACTCTTGCGTGCCACACTCGCGTCATATGCCAGGGCCTACGGCATTGGCCAGAAAGATGAGCGGGCGGCTCCCTCGATCGCGATGAAACAAGGAGGGGAATCAGATGCAGTGTAATGATTTCCGTGAAGTCGCCGATTCATATATGTGCGACGAACTATTGATCGAAACCAATCATCAGGTGATCGCACACCTTGAAGCGTGTGCTGATTGCCGGCGCGAGTTGGGGGCGCGACGCGAGTTGCGAGCAAAACTGCGCGCGGCATTTCTCGGCGCGCCCGAGGGTCAGATGACGCCGGACTTCGCCGGCCGCCTCAGGACCCAGTTGCGTGATTACGAGACGCAGAGGAGCACGCGTTCAGCCCTGCGGGGCGAATGGCGCTCGGCGACAACGCTTCGCCGAGCCTCCTGGTTTGCCCTGGCTGCCTGTTGCCTGGTCGCTGCCGGGTTTGGGTTGGTCCGCGTCCGCGACCGAATCTTCCAGCGCCAGCTGGAGACGTCTCGGCCAGAGACGCAAAAGAATTCGCAAGTTGCCACAGAGTCGCCGGCATATTCCCCAGCCGAGATGAATCCTGGACTACATGCGGAGGTCGTCAAGACATCAATGGCGAGGAGTGCGGCCGGCGATCACCGCAATTGCGCCATCAACTTTCGACTACCAGAGAAACCTATCGATCTGGAGGAAGCAGGGCGCATATATGATCCTGTTTACCTCAACCTGACTAAAGCCGTGTTAACGCCAGCGGACGGTGAGCTTGCTCGTGCTCAGCTTGTCGAAGCCCATTCGTGCATCTTCGAGGGACGACGCTTTGCTCACATTGTCCTCAGGTATCGTGGGCGGCTGGTTTCGTTCCTGGTAACCGAGTCAGATCGCGCTAACGAAACACAGGCAACGGCTACGCAAACGCATACCGATCCAACCACTCAAGTGATCGCTTGTTCAGAGTTCGAAGGCTACCAGGTCTCTTGTTTTGCGACCGGACGCCACGCAGTCTTCGTTGTGTCGGATTTGCCAGAGGCGGAAAATCTGGCTTTCGCGCGGAGCATCGCACCGCGGGTCTCTGCGCACATCACGCGTGTCGAGAACGCGGCATGAAGGCAGGGTTCCAGGTTTCCGAGGGGTCTAAAGCGCGATACGTGCACGTTGAATATCAGGGTCGATTTGCCCTTGCACCTGCCGTGACCGGACGCCCGTTCCGCGTAACAGAAAGGGGCGTCAGGTGCTGGTCCTGTCTAACTGTAAACCGACGCTGGAAAAGCACTCGAAACGTACCCTGTGAAGTCCCTATTGCCAAGAAGCGCCGGACGGAATACTCTCTATCGCACCCATAGTTCGGCATTTTCTTTCAGAACAAACAACCCCGGGAAATTCCCAAACAGTGAAACAGGAGGAGACGTAAATGACACGTTATTTCCTAATGATTGTTTTGCTTGCCATGGCGGTGTTCGTAACCGTGCAGATTGCGCCGGCGCAATTGCCCAAGATTCCCAGGATCCCGAAGGTAAAACCGCAGCCGACGCCAGCCGAAACCACCCAGCCAGCACCGACGACTGAGTCGGAATCCGCGCAGCCGGCACCCGCAACTCGACCTGCGTCAAGTGGCGCAGCGCCACAGGCTGGCGGCCCCTATGTGGTCAAACCAGAGCCGCCCATGACAACGCCTCAGTTTCTGCCGGAGACGCTTGAAATTCAGGTCGAGCATTGGGATTACTACTGGAAAATACCAAACGACAATCACAACACGAGTTGGGCGCCGCGTATGAAGTTCGACGTAGTCTACGGCGGCTCGACTAAACTGCGCCTCAAAGCCGACTACTTCATGCCTGACGGTTCCCTCTGGTTCAGCGAGCCACTGGAGCAGCGCGGCTGGGCGGATGAACGGAATTCAAGACTCGGCGTTTTCAGTCAGGACGATTCAAACCGGGATAAGAAGGCGATTGTGACCGGAGGTTTGTTTGGTTTTAAGATTACAAATATCCGAGACAACACCACCGTCTTTCAAGGCAAGTTCAAAATCGTCAGATACAAGCCTAAGTATTCCGATGCGCGTTACAAGAACGAAGTGGATTACTACGTCGATTACGATTGGAAGCTTCCCATAGGCTTCGCCGATCTGGAATGGGAAAGGGACGTCGCCTCACCTACGATACGGTTGTGGTTCAAAGGCGACCTCAAAACCGACAGCTTCGAAGCACGCCTTTTTCATAACGGGCAACAGATCGCTACCACAGACGATGGTGGAGGGGTGAATACGGGCGAGCGTTACTATGCGGATAAACGAGGCGACGATGAGTCGCTGTTTTGGCGCGAGTTCACATTCAATTGGCCCCGCCACGCCGAATTCATTGTCACTGAAGATCTGCGCAATTTCACCGCATACAAGAACACCTTGTTCATCAACCAAATGCCGGGCGACTACGTCGTGAAGATTTACTACAACGGGGACCAGGTACGCGAGACAAAATTCTCCATTGGCAACAACGGCACCTACGCTGACAATGGCATTGCCCGACAGAACAACCTGACGACGAATAAGATCATCCTGCCGGTAAAAATCATGGGAACTCTGGACAAGTGGAACCCTGCAAACGCCAAAGCGCTGGGCTTCTACGGCAATCCGGTGAATGGATTAACGCCCTAACCCTGGTGTCGAACAATGCGGGTCTGAGGGCAGAAGCGAAATCCCAATCGTCCAGGAGCACACCGCCAGGTTGGTGTCATCTCGCGGACGTAGTGAGACCACGAACAGGCAGTGGTCGCAATCTCAAGCACTTCCGCTTGTTAATGGCGCTATTTGCCTTGCGGACGAGAGTCGAACCCGCGTCGACGCCATGAAAGAGAAGCGACCTTTTGTAATTCAATCTAACTTGGCGGCATGGATAGCACTTTACCGCACTTGAAGGATTCACGGGATCGCTTATTTGACCTTTAATGGACGCGCGTACTCTTTGGCTGTGGATTTTCTTGAGCGTTAGTTGTGTGCCGAGTAATAAGCCTTCAAGCATTACTCTTCTGTGCATGCCTTCCTATGCTTGGGTAAACTGGAGGTCAGCCCACTTCATCTTCTCGACAATGGTTCTAAGCCGAGGGCCATCTACCACTTGTACGTGAATGCAAGGCCCGCCTGGTGCGAATTGAACTTTTTGTCCGGGTCATTCGAATCGCGCGTCTCGTATTTGTAGAGCACGGCCATCGTTAGGTCGCGCCGCAAGGGTCGCTCAAAGAGGGCGCCAAAAGCCCAGCGCTGATCCCGGCGGGGCACACGCTCGCCGTTTACCTTCACTGTTCGCGCATAGAGTCGTGGCTTATAGGTCAAGTCAAAAGTCAGATGGTTGCGACGGTTGAAAACCGGCGTCTCAAACTCTGCGCCATAGGTCCAGCGGATGTAGCGATTGCGCGGATCCCAGGATCTGTTCTTGTCGTAACGGTAACTCAGCTCCCAGCGCTTATGACCAGCCAGCTTCTGCACAAACTTAGCGCCCATATAAGGATCGATAGCGTTATTACCACTATCGAGCGGGTCCCGCTTTAGACGGTAGGCCGCGAAAAGTTGCACCCGGTTATTCGAGTTCAAACGGTATTCAAACTGCTGGCCCAGAACATACTGATTATTTAGTTCGCGATCTTCCGAAGAACCCTTCAGGCTCACTTCGCCCTCGGTGCGGCTGTACCAACGCCCAAAGAGATGATGTTTGTAAGAGGCCTGCAGATTATGGCTGGTGCGATTCCACTTGTCGGTATTCCTGTACCGATGAAGTCCAACCTCATACTCGATTTCAAACGTAGGTTTTTCCAGACTATTTTGAAAATGTATACCCATGCTGGGAACCACGCCGGCGGAGTTCAAACTTTCCTGGTCGCGGTTGATGTTGGTGTCGAAGCTGGTTTCCAACTTCGCCGAGAACCAAAGGCGACGGGTCCGGCTATCGATTTCGGTCGCCGGCTGCCGGCTCTTCCTGGCGGGCTTCTTTGCGGCTTTGGCGGTCTTGGACGCGCGCGTTGATCCGCGATTCGTGGCAACTTTGCTGACCTGGGCGACAACTCCAACTGAGCTTAAAAGAAGCTGACCAACTATGATCAGCAACAAAGATATTCCCTTCATGATGACTCCTAAAAAGAGCACGCCTCCGGTGCAAATACATCAGCCGCCAGGCGAGCGGCAATTTCATCCATCAGAAACGAGCGAGCTTGCTGATGCGACTTGATTAGCGCGAGTAACCCACCGAGGGCCAGACGCTCATCAGCGTCCATCAACTGATGGTGCAGCATGACTCCGATTGCCCCCGCCTGCCTTACAGTACCGGCTAACTCGTTGCCAATACGTTCACGACTTAGCCTCGCGCCTTTTTTTTTCCCAAACCAATCGATCGAAATTGGCAATTCGCGCAAGCCGGGAATTCCAAGCGGCGGCGCCGTCAGGTCGCGTGACAGCACTGAGAAGCCGAGCTGGACCAGGCAGTCGCCCGTGCTTTCCGAGCAGCGATTCCAGGGCGGTGTAAAAATCGGGCTCACTACCGGTCCCAGTAGTGTCGCCAGCTTCAACTTGCCAAACCTGATATCCGCATACTGCTGCTCCGTCGAGCGTGCACTTCCGAACTCGCATTTTCGTCCTGCCAGTTCATGGTTCAGGTGAGCGAAGCCGTGTTGATGAATTGCGATTCGCTCTGGAGCTGCGTCGATGCGCGCGCGCAGCTCAGCGGCGAGTTCGGAAGTAAGCGCCTCAGGAATGACGGCGAGATCAATCGGTGCAGCATACTGTTCAAAACAGTCGAGCAATTTACGCAGACGGTCGTCGCTCCAGCCGGCGTCATCGTCGCGGAAGAAAAAATCAGCCGGCGCCGCCGACTCGTCGAGCGCGCGCCCAACCGGATCGAGCCAACCGCTCATAGTTGACACTCCAATCGTTCATTTGTTCGCTGCGACGTCTCGCTCAGCCGCCGCCGGTTGAGCTGATCGGTCAAAATCTCAGCGGAGCGGCGGGCGCCTGCGAAATTCAGCGCCACCTTGCCAGGGTGATAATTCAGCAGACCCTTAATCTCATGGGCCATTCTTGCGGCGCTCATCTCTTTTTGGTCGAGTAGACGAATTGCTCCCAGTCTCTCCAGCCGCCGGGCGCGAGTCATCTGTTCGTCTTCGCCTCCGTCCGCGAAAGGCACGACCAGCGCCGGCACGCCGGCTTGCAGGACTTCCAGCGCCGTGTTGTAACCACACTGGCTGATTGAAGCGCGAGCGTTGCGCAACTCCTCGTAGAGATCCGGCACGGCCCTAACTAGTGTGAGATTGTCCCGGTCGCTGACAGCGGCGCAAAGTGCGTCCCACTCGTCGTCAGGAAGAAAAGGACCGGCAATTAGCTTGATGGCGACGTTGACAGATTGCGATAACCAGGCATGTGCGTTGATGACCGTGCTGAGCAGTTGATAACCGTAGAGGCCCCCGCCGGCGGAGACTACTATCGGCCCGGTTTTCAACCTGGCTGGTTGTTGCGCTGGTCTCTCGCTGACAACAAAGCCGGTGTGATGGACTGAGGGCATAAGGAGCGTGTGAGAGTTACGCGACTCCTCGAAGCGTGCGAAGCCGGGATCAGAATGGACCAGGATGAGATCTACATAGCGGTTGGCGATTGCGAGCGCGTGTTCCTCATGCCTTTCTTGATCTCTTCGTGTGCTAACCAGGATGTCGCGCAGGCTGCAAGCAACGAGGGGGCGGGCTACGCCACGACCGTGGGCCTCGTCCAGCAGCGGCAGCAATTCAAACTCAAACTTCTTGCGGCCGAACGGAAAAAGCTCCATGAGCAGAACGTCTGGCTGAGCAGTCTTGAATGCGCGGAGAATGATTTGAGTGCGGGCTTGCCTGGCCTGCTCAACTGTGTAGCGAGGGTCGCGGGTAACGAGCTGGCCATGATCAAGTCCCAGCGGCGGCAGATTAATGATTTCGATCCGTTTCGGCAGCCTGACTTCTCGAGGCATCTCGCCGCCGTTGAGCAGCACCACTTGAAAAGAATCCGAGAGCGTCTCGGCGAGCGCCAATGAACGCACGAGGTGGCCCATGCCCATCGCATGCTGGCAATAAAAGAGCAGGGACGGACGGGAAGTCATCGCTCGACAGCCTCCCCTCTTAAGATTTCTCGAGCATCTGCCAGCAATTGTTCCAGGTGAAACAGACCTTCCGGCCGGATTCGATTTACGGATCTCAGAGCGCGTTCTGCCAGCAGTGCGGCGGCGGTGTGCCAGCGAATGGAGTTGGCGGCAGGCAGCTGTCGGGACTGGCCGTACGAGGTCACAAACGCTTCCCCTAATTCTTGCGCTCTGGCTTTGCGGGTATAGCCGACGCGCCAGTTGTAGTGCAGGAGCGCGAGCATGCTCCCGACATCGGCAGCCGCCGGACCGGCTGCAGCCTGATCGAGATCGATGAGTGTGATCCTTCCCTCACTGGCGATGCCATTTTTCGGATGTACGTCCCCGTGCAGGAAAACAAAAGGCCCTGTTGGTTCTGGCGATGTGGCATAGAGTTCATCCGCAAGGGTGTTAACTAATCGCGCAAGATCGGGACGAGCCTGGCTGATGATCCTGGCACAGTGGCGCAGACGATCTCGGTCGAGCCGTCGGAAACGAGGGAGAAGACTTTCGGGAATCGGAGTGTTGTGCAAGCAAGCAAGCGTTTTCCCAAGACTGCCAAAGCCGTTGAACAGATCGCCGCCCGTCAGATCGGCGATACGCGCGCCGGGAACGTCCTCGAGTAAGAGCAACTGGTAAACGTCTGAGTATGCGAGGGCCTTCGCGACGGGCAAACCAGAAGCGGCGAGTTGCCGATAAGTCTGGTAGATCTGCTGGCCTGCATCACCAGCATACATTTTGGCGTAGCCAGCTACCTGCCCGTTGCCTGCGAGGCACCGTGCGGTCACGCATTTCTCCGGGGCATAAGCAACGACCTCGCTGCGCGTCCATCGTGAGCCCATTGCATCCGCCAGCGCTGACGGCATCTCGCTGAGTAGATCCAGGCTTCTTATCTTTCGGTCATTTGGGTAAGTCCAGAACAGTGTATTTAGTGCCCCGTCGTAGACTGGTTGCGACGGCGGACGGGCAGCCGCTTGATTTGGAGTTGCCGCGTGAACGGCCCGGCGCTTGATTCCTTGAGGTAATGCCCTCGCGGCGATCAAGTGGCAGTCGCCATTCACGCCAACACGGTAGAGCACTCGGAGACTCTGACCGACTCGATACTTGATGCGTTGCTTTTCACAGCTTCCAATTGCGACCGCCCCACCTTTATGCACCAGCAACGAGAGACGCGAGGCCATCTGCTCGGCATCCAAAAGCAGATCGCGTTGCGGCAGCGCCGGATCGGGGGCGAGGGAAGTTGCTCTTGATGGCTGGCTCGAGGCGAGAGCGTTCATAGTTTGCCCCCCGGGTCGCGCGTGTAGCCGTTCCGAGCGTCCCACATTGCCCAGTGAAGCGGGCGCGCGTCCGCAAGCAACTCCGTCTCGCGGCTTGAGCGTGCCTCTAGCGTTTCCGCCTCGCAGGCACGCAGGCAGGAGTCACTCTCCTGAGCGGGCGCGCGCAGCCATGCGGTGCGAGCGCTGCCTCTGAACAGACCAAGCGCAAATGGCTCAGCCACAGCGCTCCACACCACACGATCGGTTTCCGATCGATCGCGACCGACGCCTTTGACTTCGAAACTGAAACGCTCTGTCTCGTCATTGAGCACCAGGAAAGTTGGTGGCGAGTCGTTTAGTTTGAGCGGGGACACCAACGTGAAGAAGCTGGTGCTTGTGACACCATCTGCACGAATGCTCAGCACGGGCGCTGGCATCTTTTCTCCGTACTGCGGGGCGAACCAACCGGGTTCGAGCTGTGGTTTCGCAACTGCTTCCAAGATCAAAGCCACGCCGGGTGCGATGATTACACTGTTACCGTCGTGGCTCTTGATGACGGTGTGATTCATCGCCTCGGGCGCGAGATGAAAGCGCAGATCATAATTGTGAGGTCGCTCGCCGCGAAGTTGATCGACTATGACCCAATACTCATCGGCAATAAAAAGTATGAAACGCGTGTGGATGACATCGTAGGAAGGACTTTCGACGCGGCCGCAAATGAGATCAAAGTTCGGGGCGCTCAGGCGTTCGATGAACTGCGCTTCGGCAACCGGACCTTTTGGCTTGCCGCAACGATACGGAGTCTGGTCTAGGCCGTCGATGCATACCGTATTGTGGGCGGCGGTGCCTTTGAACCATTCTCGCCAATTCGGCTGGCCTTCGTGGTAAGTATAGCGTCCGGGATCGACGATGAGCGGCCGGCCGCCGGCGGCTATCTCGACCGAGAGCGCGTCATAGTGTCCGTGCCCGCCATCACCCAGCGGGCCGCAATCAAAGATGAGAAATCGCTCGTCTTGGAAATCGGTCGTGCCCTCACCCCAGCCGCTACGCTGGATGAAGTAGCCGCTGTCGCCAAAGCTGGGGCACTTGCGTTCCGGAGGCAGGCCTTCCTTGCCCTTCGTTGCCACCCAGAGGAAGTCAGCGCGTTTGAAAATTACAGCCGCGAGTTCGAGCACATCCAGGTAACAGCCGGTGTCACTGTCCGAAAGCGCCGGTATCGCGCCATCGGGCCGGTGGCAATGCAGTGCGAATTCGCAAGCTCGTTCCAATCGCTCGTCATACTCTTTTGGAAAAGTCAGTCCGCCTCGCCTGGCATTTATTCGAGCCGCGATAAACGAGCGCAAGGCGATCATGTGATAGTGAGTTGAATGCTCGCGATGCACTCCGTCCGGGAGAATGTCAGCCAGCAGATTGGCGTAAAGCTCGTTGAGCGAAAAACGAAGCAGCCGCGCAGTATCGTCAGTGTCGGGCAGAGTAAGAGCGGCGACGAAAAGCGCATACAGCTCGAGCGTTCGGTGGTTGCGTTCGGCGGAAAGATTTTGGCGCAGATGCTCGGCCTGCTCTCGAATGCTACTGACAATCCGTTTGTCGAGCCCGTCACTGAGTCCCGGAAAACTCTCGGCGGACTCGAAGATATTCCAGGCATAAATCCAGTTCTGAATGCGGCGTCCAGTTACGTCGCTCGCATCAAGCTCGATTGGTACCTGCTCGATCCACGACTCGACGAGATGTTCCCACGCGCGGAGGAATCGTAAGTCGCCGGTTTCGCAAAACGCAGCGGCGAGATCCAGACCGTAGTAGAACTTGCTCCACTCAATGCGCCACTCCTCGTCGCGGGGAAATGAAGCCGTTAGCCAACCCGGCCTGACACCTAACTCCAGCGTGATGCCTGCATGAGTGAAACAGCCGGCGCTGACAGCCTCAGCCACCGCGCGATCGCCATGCTCATGCTCGATAACGCAGAAGACCGGCCTCGGTTTTGTTTGCACCGCCGCTATCATCAAGCCATCCTCCTCAGCTTCCGATGGACCGAATGATCTATTTCGTCACGGCGAATATGGCCGGCTTCGAGGTGATAGACGTCGTCCGCATATTGCAAGAGTGAAGACTGATGCGTGATTGCCAGGCAGGTCCTTTTCGCGCGCAAGTGCTCGAGTGCGTTGAGGATGACGGCTGCGGAAGCTGCGTCCACATTCGCCAAGGGCTCGTCAAGCAACAGGATGGGCCGGTCTAACAGAAACGCGCGCGCCAGCGAAAGCCTCTGCCGCTGTCCGCCGGAAAGGTTCAAGCCGTCTTCTCCGAGCGACGTGTCCAACTCAAGCGGCAGTGAATGCACGAATTCATCAAGGGCGACCAGGGATAGCGCTTCCCACAGGCGCTCTTCGCTGAGTTCAATGCCATGCGGCATCAGCGCCTCACGCAACGAACCCGAAAACAAATGCATCTCCTGCGTCATTATGGCTATCTGGTCGCGCAGCGATTTGATCTTCAGCCTGGTGAGTGGGACGCCATCCAGAAGGATCTCGCCACTAGTTGGATCAAACAGGCGCACGATCAGACTTAAGATGGTGCTTTTGCCGGCGCCGCTTTCGCCGACCAGCACGGCCAGCCGGCCCGGATCGAGTCGTAGATTGACCCCGCGCAACACGACTGAGCGACGGCCGTCGGCGTCCGGATACTTAAACGACACTTCGCGAAATTCCAATAGACCCTGCGCGCGCCCGAGGGTGACAGCGTCTGCGGCGTCGGTTACCAACGCTCGTTGTGCGAGTAGCGCCAGCAGACGTTCGCCCCCGGCAAAGCCGCGCCCGGAGGTCTCGGCCAGGTCGTTCAGTTTCTCGACCGGCTTCAGCAGTTGGGCGATGTAGGCAGCGAAAATTGTCAGATCGCCGATCGTGATCTGATGACGCAGCACCAGCAATGCACCGCCGCCGGTGGCCAGCGCCAGCGCGATCCCCTGAATGATCTGCAGCGTCCGTTCCATGCGCACGGCGACGCGCGTCTCCTCGATGCCGGCCTTCAGGCGCTTGACGTTGGTCTTGCCAAATTTCTTGCGCGCGTGGTGTTCGCCGCCGAGCGCCTGGATCACCGGCAGGCCGCGAACAATTTCCTGGGCCAGTCCCGAAACTTTGCCTTCGTGCTTGCGCTTCTTGCGGGAGGCGGCCCACAGCCTCTTGCTGTAATACCGGCCGACCAGCGCCAGCACCGGAAGCAGCAGCGCCGCGAGCAATCCAAGCCGCACGTTGATCCAGAACATCAAAAGCAGCGTTAACACCAGCGTCGCAAAATGTTGGAACAAGAGCGGCAGGGTTTTAGTCAGAATGCGAATAAACAGATCGGAATCGTCAACCAGGCGCAGTACAAGCTCGCCACTGCGGTTATCGTTACGAAAAGTTGGGGACAGAGTTTGCAGATGAGCCAGCATGCGGTCGCGCAATTGCCAGGTTAGGCGCTCGCGAATCCGGGCGCTGATGTTTTTCTCCCGGGCATTGGTAAGCGCGCCGACAATGGCGACCAGGAGAAACAGGATGGTCATCAGCAACACAAGCTGCTCGGGCGTCAGCGCCGGCGCGCTTCGCTCGAGCAGGTGCGGCAAAGATCGCGCAGCGATCACGTGGTCAATGATCACCTTCAGCGGCCACGGCGCAAACAGAGCGGCGCCAATCGCAACCAGACGAAACAAGTACGAGGCGGCGAGCGATCGCCGGTGGGCCCACAGGTCAGGACCGAAGGCGGCCACCAGCTGTCGCAAAACGCTTTGGTTAGGGAGATCTCTGGTCATTGCATTGCCTCGGTAAACAGACGCGCCAGTTGGTTGGCGAACGTTTCTCCATTGAAATTTTCAGTTACGGTTCTGCTTGCTTCCCGCGACAACCGCTGCCCCAGCAGTGGATCGCGTTTTATCTGCAGCAAAGCCTCGGCGAGGGAAACTGAATCGTCAGGAGGCACCAGCAGGCCATTCACGCCGTGGCTGACGATCTCTGGAATTCCGGAAACTGTCGTGCTGACGATCGGCAGCCCACAGGCCATCGCTTCCATCAGCACATTCGGGATGCCGTCGCGGTCTCCGTTTTCCAGGACGCGACAGGGCAGGCAGAACACACTTGAACGGCGATATTCGGCGAACAGTTCCCGCTGCGTAACCGGGCCAAGGAGTTGGACGTAACCATCGAGCTGGTGTCGCGTGATTCGCTGTCTGATCTCACTTTCATGTTCGCCTTGCTCGCCGACAATAATTGTTTTGAAAGGGACTGCCTGCTCTCGCAGCGTTACACAAGCGTCGACCAAAATGTCAAAGCCCTTCTTGGGGACGAGACGCCCCACCGACAGCACGCGCAAGTGTCCATTGCGTTTTGGTGCTTCGGTCTGCTCCGTGAGTAGCCGGCGGAAATCAGCATTCAGTCCGTGATAGAGGCAGTGGACTTTCGTGTTGCTGATTTGCTGTAGGTATTGCTGGTTCGCCTCCGTGCAAGTTACGACGAATGTCGCCGCTTCCATTTTTCGCTTCAGGAGACCCGCCGGGTTCAGCATCCCGCAATAGATGTCTTTGGCGTGTGCGGTGAACGAAAAAGGCAGGCCGGTGATCTTCGACGCCAGCCAGGTGACTGTGGCGGCGCCGTGACCGAAGTGCGCGTGCAGATGACGCACCTCTTTGGCCCGGAGCAGACGATCCGCCAGCGCGGTCGCCTGCAGAAATTCTTTCAAATAGACCTTGCGCGGCGGCGACCAAAAAGAATGGCGGGCGCGGATTGCCTGGGCCAACGCAGACAGCATTGCCCTTGTCGTACCAATGGGACGGCGCAGAAAAACGCGCGTCAAACCCGGCAGAAATCGAGAGAGATTTTGCTTCAACCAGCTCAGCAGCGACACCGCCGACACCGACGATGCGGGAGGCAGATACTCTGGCTTCGCCTTGATGCGATCAACGACTTCGTGATGCTTCTCCTCATCGACCGGCTTGATCACGTAGAGCCTCAAAGGCAATCCCGCCTGTTCGAGGCGGTAGATCTCGCTGGCGATGAACATCTCTGACAGGCGCGGAAAGCCCTTGAGCACATAGGCCACCGCGCTCGTTTTTTGATCGCTGAATCCGGGCAGCACGACGTTAGACATATGCCTGCTCCAGCAATTGACAGAAGCGTTCAGTGCATCGCGTCAGTTCGTAATCACGCTCCACCCGTTGACGAGCACCGTGACCCAGCGTCTCTTGCAGTTGGGCATCGTGGGCGAGCGCGGTGAGCGCCGACCCGAGGGCTGTTGGATTTTTTTGCGCGACCAGTAAACCGGTCTGCCGGTGCGCGACGCCGCTGCGGATGGCGCCGGCGTCGCTGGCCACGACCGGCCGGCCACTGGCCATGGCCTCGAGCACCACGTTGGGCAAGCCGTCCCGATCACCCGTGTGGTCCATGATCGAAGGAACTACGACGACGTGAGCGTTGGCATATTCCCGCGGCAGTTCGTCGTGAGTTTTCGGACCCGCAAACGTGACCTGGTTGCTAAGCCCGTGACGAGAAATCAACTTTGCCAATCGCTCTTGCTCGGGCCCGTCGCCGAGGATGCGCAACGCGAAAGAAAACTTGAACTGTGAAGCCGCTTCGATTAGATAACGAAATCCCTTTTTCTCTACCAGGCGGCCAACCGCCAGAATGCGGAAGGGGCGGTCGGGGGGTGGCGGCGCCACTCGGAACCGGCTGAGATCGACGCCGTGGGGAATTAGGTGCGCGTTGGCGCGGGCCTGCTGCACGGTGGCGGCGACGTCGGTGTTGCAAGCGACGACGCACGTTGCCTTCTGGGCACGCATGGTTAGCTCGCGGGCAGTCAACTTCCGCGCATCACGCGCGTGTACGCTGAAACCAAACGGCACGCGCAACCGCTCAGCCGCATGCATCGCTACTTCGGCCGGCGTGTGCGCGAAGTAACCGTGTACCGCATCGACTCTTTGGTCGTACAAGAAAGCGGCAACGTTGGCGCCCTGCTCAACCGGAGTTCCGTTCGGCAGAACTCTAAGGAGCGGCAACAAACGTTCATGTCCCGGTTGCAGACTCGATCCGTCGCCGGGTTTGGTGGCGAAGATGACGGCAAGCGCGCCACGTTCTTCCAGCGCCAGCAATTCGTTGATCGCAAACGTTTCGGACCGTCGCGGAAAACCGCTGACGACTAAGGCAATACGCTTTTGCATCATGCAGCCTCCGGTGCTTCTGGGTTAAGCAATTGCGCGACGCGTCGTCGCACACCGGGCAGACCATCAAGATCGAGAGACGGGACCGCCATTAGCGTTGGTTTCATCGCGTTCAGCACTTTGGTGATCAGGTTGCTGGGTGTCAGCTCCTGGGGCTCTAACATCTCAAAATAACCACGCGCCGTCAGCAACCGGGCGCGAATTAACTGTTCGCTCACCGGCTCAGCTCGCGGTACGAGGATCGCGCGCCGCGCAAACGACAATAGTTCGCAGACGGTGTTGTAGCCGGCGAGCGAAACGACTACTTCTGAATCGGCATAGCGCTTCGTAAGCTCAGGCTCGAAGTCGAGAAAAGTCACATCCGCCAGATACCCGAATCGCTCCAGCAACTCGCGGCGGTTTGTCTCCGGCATTTGGGGGCCAAACACCACCGTGGTTTGGAGCGCTGTGCTGCGGGGAAGACTGGCTAGCCCTTCAAGATAGGCTTCGGTCATCGGTCCGCCGTCGCCGCCGCCTCCGGCGGTTACCAGCACGCGAGGCGCACCATCAGGCCGCGAAGCGGATTCGGTTGGTCGCTTAAGGTAACCGCAAAAGTGCGTAATCGCGGCCACCGCCCGCGGGAATTCGTACTCTTTGACCGTATCGAAGATTGCTTTTGAGCCGTAGACCCACACTTCGTCATAAAAGCACTCGATGATTTCGAAGCTGTGGTTCTCTCGCAATGTCCTGCGCGTGCGGGCCGCATCGTCAAGAATGTCCCGCAGGCCCAGCACGATTTTTGTTTTCGCACCGCGCGCGCGCAGAGCCTGCAAAGTGGGCAGCAGCTCTCCGTCTACACCACCGGCGCGTTTGTCGACAATCATCAGATCGGGATCAAAGCCGAGCACGGCGTTCTGCAAAATTGCGTTGCGCGTTTGTCTGATTTCGTCGGCGCAGGTACCGAGAAAGCGGGGCTGGTAACATTCGGCATCTGTGCGGTCCAGGCAGGGGAGCTTGACGTAATCGACGCCGTCGGGAATGCGAAACGCGTGAATCATTGGAGAGCCCGTCACGATCAAGATGGCTGCCCCGGAATATTGCTCTCTGAGTTCTTGTGCGAGCAGCAGGGTCCGACGAATATTGCCCAGCCCGAAGGTGTCATGGGAGTAGAGGAGAACTTTTGGCGTAAGTGGCTGTTGCTTTGGCGCTCGACGCGGCCGGAGGGACTTCGATGGTCCAGCCTCTATCCCAAACCTCGCTGCCGAGGTCAGATGGGGTAAAGCGGTGGTTTGCGACCCGTTCAACAGATCGATTGCACGCGGGACCTTCAAGGTGGCACTCATCTTGGGTAGACATCTCCTTGCTCACTCCTGCACAGGTTCAAGGCGCAGGATGAGACCACAATCTCGGTATCTTCTGCCGGGGGCGTCGGGTAGCGTCGCTGTAACAGTGTGGGTAGCTCACGTAGAAATACATGCGTTTGCGGAAATGTCCGCAGAAACCGTGAAGGCATCATGGGTTCAACAAGTCCCTGACGGGGCCGATGAACTAACCGGAGTACAAATGGGTTTCTGACTTGAGACCGCAGATACGCACTGGAGCTTCGACGTTTACGATGGCGGACAAGGTCAAGTGATCGTCACTGGTTCACGCAGAAAGTCGGCCGGGCTTGTGGAAACAGCACCGCCGCTTACACGTCCGCTGGGACCACTTCCTCGGGAGCCTGGGCCTGGCCGCGTGCGGCAGACGCTCGCCGGCGTGAAAGAGAAGATTTCTCTCCTCAGCTCGCACAACCTCATGTTATCGCGTGCTATTTGTAAGCGCTGACACTTGCCGTCGCGATGCGTACGTGCGAGGGTTTGCCGAATTCCGTCCAGGCGAAATACACTTCGTCGCCGAGCCGGACCATCCGCGGGAAACCGCTGGAACGTGATATGTCAGTCCTGGCGATAACGGCGGGCGCGCCCAATGACCCGTCGGTCAGCACCCGTCGCACCTTTATCGCCCCACCTTCAGCGGTACCGGCGAGCCAGCAGACGAGAGCAGATCCGTCGGGCAACAGCAGCGTGTCGACACGGCCCAGAGTCTCACCGTCGTCGACCTCGATTGGTCTGGCGAAGGTAGCGCCGGAGTCGTTCGAGAATGCTACTTTCACTCGCGGCGAGTCACCCGCTCCGGTATACCATGCTACCGCCACGCGTTCACCGGCGGCAGCGACTGAAGGACCATTTACCGGACACCCGTTGATTTCCCAGTTGTCCGCATAGACAGCGCGCGGCGCGCTCCAGCTTCCACGTTGCTGGGTCACAAAGTCGATGTCGCGCACTTCCTTTTCGGAGCGATCACGATAGACCGCGATGATGCCGGCGGCAGTGATTGCAGCCGAGGTTTGGCAGCACTCGCAGACGCGTTCGTCCAGTTGCGTCTCATCTGAGAGTCGGCCATTGGAGTCAATGGCAGCGTACCGCAAAGTCATACTTACGGGCAGCGGAGTATGTTCATCGCCTTCATCCTTGACGTCTTTTAGATTACGACCATCAAGCCAGACGACTCCAACTTTGCCGCCAGGCAGCGGTATGAGGGAGACGAAACCGTGCTCAGTCTTCGTCCCGTCCCGGTGCGGAACGATTGGCTTGCCCCAGGTCTTACCACCGTTTTGCGATCGGGCAATGTTAACGTCGTAGGCATACGTGCCAGTTCCGCTTTTGACGAGCCAGTGGGCCGCGAGTGAGCCATCAGAAAGCTCTATGACGGACGGGAAGTCGGCCCAGTTGACAAACCAGTTGTTACCTTCGGCGACAGTGCCGGCCTTGGACCAGCCACTCGCCTCGCGAGTAGCGAAACGTAAGGCGTAACGCTTATCTCCCACCTTCTCGACCCAGCTTAATAGGATCCGGCCGTCGGCTGTGGCGCTGAGTTCGGGCTCACGGCTGTCCACACCGGCAGGGCAATCACTCGCCTGGATAGCGAGCGCCGGACCGGCGCCATTAGCGCTGATGGTCTTTCGAGACGGCGCCGAATCGAGCCCGCTTCGATTACAACCAAAAGCGAGCAGCGCCAACAGCAAGAGCAGGAACGCAAGTGACGAGTAGAAAAGTTTCATATAGCCGCACACTCTCCTTCGTGTGGAAGACCATTTTTGCCATCAAGTCGTTGACGATATTACAGCGTCACAGCTTGCCTCGCGAGTAAGGTTACCGGCCCCGAGAAATGATCGCGGTTGCCACTTGTAACTTGTTGCTGATGTTTGGCGCCCCGCACGGGGGGTCCAACCTGGGTCAGCGCCCGTGAGAAAGAAGAGAATCACTGTATCAATGGAACCTGGCTGCATGGGACAGCACTCTACCGCACGTCAAGGACTCACGAGAACGTTATTGGACTCTGAATGGACGCGCGTTCCCATGGTGCTGGATTTTGCTCGGAGAAGTGTGAGTTGTCGCGTTAAGTGCCTTCTGCGAGGTTCGCTGGAACGAGACAATGGGCAAAACCTCGCAGCCTTGCGCCAGCATTGGGTGATTTCGCAGCCGTTGGACATTCAGTGCACAAACACCCCGCCTTAGTCCTTCGACTTTGCTTATAATGTTGCGCTGATATATCGAGTTAGACTCCAGCTAACCAATCACCTGCTGCTTGGCACAGTTGTTGCAATTTCAGGCACTCGCATTAGCTCTTGTTTTCTAAACTCTTCCCGCAAGGGATTGCAAAGCTTTCGAGTGAGTCTTCATAATTGGAACCCATTTGAAAAACTTTAGTCTTCAAACCTCTTCAAATCATCAGCTTAGATCTATGAAACAATTATTCTTTGTGGTTATCTGCTTTTTGTCTTTTTCCATTAATTCTTTAGCTCAAACCTCGAGAACCTTTGATATTGCAACGTTCCAGTCGCCAGATGGTTGGAAGACGCAAATCAAAGAAGGGGTGATTATTTTTAACACCTCCAACTCTCAAAAGGGGAGTTATGCGATGATCACCTTGTACCGGAGTGGTGAGAGTTCCGGCAACGCCAAAACTGATTTCGAAGGCGATTGGCAGCAATTCATAGTCAGGCAGTTCGGCGTAAAGGGAAAGCCGGAGTTCGAACCCCCGACGACTATGGAAGGTTGGGAAACTATTACCGGCGGTACCACTTTTGAAAATGAGTTGGGAAAGTCTGTCGTGCTCCTGAAAACGTATTCCGGTTACGGTAAAGCGTTCAGTTTTGCCGTGCTTTTCAATAGTCAGGATAATCTGACTGCAATCCAGACCTTCATTTCATCGATCAAGCTCAGAAAACCTGAAACCAGTTCTCAACCCGCAACTGACAATAGCGAGCGCAGTGCCTCAATCCTTGGTACCTGGGCCAAGAGTGCAAGTGCAAGTATCAGATATGCAGACCCTGTATCGGCAAGCATGGCAGGGTACAGCAAGGATCAATACACATTTAACGCGAACGGCACCTACAGCTTTGTTTCCAAGACTTTCAGGATGTCATTCGATAAGCTGCTTTTAGTTAAGGAGAACGGCAGCTATCAAATAAGCGGCAACACTGTCACCATCAATCCACAGAGAAGTGTAATTGAAGCGTGGAGCAAAAGAGATGGCGCTGATAAGTGGGGCCGGCTTTTGACTACACAGAACCGTGCCCTTGAAAGAGTAACCTACCGCTTCACCAAACATTATTTTTCAGGCTTGCAACTATGGAATCTGGTGTTGCAAGCTGAGAAGCCTACCGAGAGGGATGGTCCATTCAGCGGCAATACCCTGTTTAGTAATGCCTGGTACTACGCTCCAATCTCCGCCAACAATCCGTTAATCGAACTGCCGAGATAAATTTCTTCCCGCCCGCGACGAGCAGGACCGAACTGCCGAGAGTTGAGATAGAATTTGGCTGCGCGGCGGCAGAGAGGCGCGCGTAGATCCAATAAACAAGACGAGGTGTTCTGCGCGCGCCATCCAGACCGCGAGAGACAATCTCTACGCTAATGATGGCAATGTCATCTACAAGATAATTGTTAGTGCGAACAACAAAGTTGCCTTAACGGTGTTTGCCGGACAACCGTACTCCTATCGCTTGGAGGATGGCCCAATAATCAGTGCAGGATTCAATAGGACGGTCTAATGACGGTTGATAAACACGACAATATTTATTTGACCGACAGCTACGATAAGATTTCGGCTGCAATTGGAACTAACTTCATTACCGACAGCTATTACAAGAACGACCCAGCAAAGAAATATCAGAAGTATGCGGCCCATCACTGTGTCGTCAGGAAAATCAGTACCAACGGAATGGTTGAACTGCACCTGAACTGAACCCCTTAACTGACACAAAAAGTTAAGGACAGACGCCTGCGGTAATGAAGCTTGAGGCTGACTCTTATTGGGCATCGGCAACTGGAGAAATGCAGGGATAATGGTAGAATCCAAATCACACACGGGGGTTAAGCAATTCGAATCTTCTGACGGCCGCCATTTCTGAATCCAAGTCACTAGTTGAACTTCTGTCCCAGCAGTCGTTGGCAGCTTCCCAAGAACCAAAGTAAATGATTGCTGAATCCATAGCGCACTATCGCATTATCAAGAAGTTAGGCGCAGGCGGGATGGGTGAAGTCTACCTGGCGCTGGATACGAAACTCGATCGCAAAGTCGCCATCAAAGTCCTGGGCCCGGACTGGGTTGCCGAAGAGAACCTCAGGAAACGACTGCTCAGAGAAGCTCAAGCCGCCGCCAAGCTGGATCATCCCAACATCTGTGCCGTCTACGACGTCAACGAAGCGGATTCCCTCACTTATATCGTGATGCAGTACATCGAAGGTGAAACGCTCGCCGACAAGATGGATCGCAATTCGCTGCCACTCAGCACTGTGTTAGCTATCGCTGAGCAGGCTGCAGAAGCATTGGCTGAGGCTCACTCGCACGGGCTTGTTCATCGCGACATCAAACCCGAGAACATGATGATAACTCCGCGGGGGCAGCTGAAAATCCTGGATTTCGGCCTGGCCAAGCAAATGCGCTCGAGCAGCCCGGTGGACATTGACGCGCCGACAGCTACCCTCTTGAGTAAGCCCGGTCTGGTCATCGGGACGGTGCCCTACATGTCCCCTGAACAGCTGAAGGGCGAACCAGTCGATGCTTGCAGCGATATCTTTAGTCTTGGCGTGACCTTCTATGAAATGCTGGCCGGAAAGCATCCTTTCAAAGATAAGAGCGCTGCCGTAACCATCTCCCGGATAATGCTCGGCGACCCAATACCGACCGAGCATTTTCAAACGCAGGCTTCCCCTGAATTACAAGCTGTTCTCGGCAAGATGCTCTGCAAAGACAAGGCGGCGCGGTATCAAAGTGCCCAGGACCTGCTGGCGGACCTAAGACAACTCCCCGCCAAACTTTCAGCGACCCACGCACAGGCGGACGCCACAGCTACCAAAGAGTTTTCAGCAATCACGCCGCAGGAGGGCCTGGCCGGCCGCATTCTGAGCAAAGTCCGGCGCCATAAATGGGCAGTGCTGGTGTCAGCCCTGGCGCTGATTCTGTTAGGGGCCGCAATTAGCCGCTGGGGATCAACTGAGCACCTGGACTCGTTAGCGGTCTTGCCGTTCAGTTATGTTTCCAGCGACGCGCAACTCATGGCGAACCCCGATCGCGAGTATCTCAGCGATGGCTTGACTGAGAGCATCATTAACAACCTATCACAATTGGCAAACTTAAAAGTCATCGCGCGTAGTTCGGTCTTTCGTTACAGAGGCAGGGAACGCGATGTTCAGGCGATCGGGCGTGCGCTTAACGTGCGCGCAGTGCTGGTGGGAGATATTACGCAAACTGGCGATGAATTAAAGATCACTGTTGAGCTGATGGACGTGCAACAGAACAGTTCGATTTGGGGCGACACGTATCGGCGCAAAACCGGCGATATCCATACTGTCCAGCAAGAGATCGCCAGGAACGTCTCTGAAAAACTGCGCTTGAAATTGACCAGAGCAGATCAGGCCCAACTGGCTAAGAGCTACACCGAAAGTGGCGAGGCGTACGAAGCCTACCTGAAGGGACGCTATCATTGGAACCAGCGCACCGAAGAAGGCTTCAAACAGGCGACTAATTTTTTTCAGGAAGCGATTGTTAAAGATCCAACCTATGCGTTGGCCTATACCGGCCTGGCGGATTGCTACACGCTACGAAGCGATTACGGATTCCTCGCGCCCAAAGAAGGTTACGCCCTGGCGAAGGGAGCCGTAACGCTGGCACTAAAATACGACGATAGTCTTGCGGAGGCTCATACTTCGCTGGCCTCTATCAAGGCCGTTACCGATTGGGATTGGCAGGGGGCGGAGAATGAGTATCGCCGGGCGATAGAGTTGAATCCCAGGTATCCTACTGCCCACCATTGGTATGCAGCCCAGTTATTATTGCAGGGCAGGCTGGATGAGGCGCTTCAGGAAATCAAGAAAGCCCAACAGCTGGATCCTTTTTCACTTGCCATAAACAAAGATTTCGCAGTCATACTCCTGTACGCGCGCGATTACGATAAAGCGCTGGAACAGTGCCGGAAGACGCTGGAGATTGAGCCAACCTTTGGCGGAATGTCCGTTTACATCGCCCAGATCTATCAACTCCAACAGAAATACCAGGAGGCGACTGCCGAACTCGAAAAGGCCCGTGCGGCAGCCCCCAAAGATAGTGAGATCGCTTACGCGCTCGGACAGGCTTATGCGCTTTTGGGGAGGAAAGATGAGGCTCTGAAGATATCAAATGAGTTAAAGCAGGATATGTCGGTGCCAAAAGAAGCAGCTTACCTGTATGAACTGCTCGGTGAACGAGAGCAGGCGGTTGCGATCTTACAAAAGGCTAAAGAGAATCACTATCTCTCCGTCGCGGAAGTCAAGATGGACCCGCGCTTAACGGAGTTGCGCAAAGACTCGCGCGTGGTTCAACTCCTGCAGGAGATCGGATTGTCTCTGTGAGCATGACCGCAGACTCGCGGCGACCCTGGGCAAAACTTAAAACCGCGAAAAGTGAACAGTTGAACTGATCACCTTCGCGGTCTTAAGTAGAGGAAGCTCCAGGGCTTCGGGTTCCGCTATTACTTTTTGGTAGCCGTCTTCTTAGCGGTTTTCTTGGCAGCAGGTTTCTTTTTGGGCGTCTTCTTGGGCTCACCACCTTTAATTCTACCGTTTGTCATTCTTTGGTTTCCTTTCTGTTGGAATTTAGTCTGGTCCAAATCTGCAAGACCATCTTCAAACCAGTCTTGAAGTGCGACTATCGTATATAAGTTTTGTTTCAAGCTGTCAATAACTTATACAGTAACGGTTCTGCTCGGCGGAGCCAGTTCATTAACTGCGGAATCAAATGCAAACCAGCTTGCCACATTTCGCGACGACCTGGACTTGCCAATGACTAAAGCGCCAAACCAGATCGCCGGCAGTGCGACCTCGATTAAGCGGGGATTGGATTTCATCAATCGTGTCGCCGGCACAGCGGACGGCTTTGAAAGTTATGGGAGCTTGCTGATCTGCTGCTTCGCTCTCGTGGGCGCTACTTCGCGTGATGCGAGCCTCCGGCAACTGGCGAGGTCACGGGCCCAAAAACTCTCGCGGCGCTGGCGTCGTGCGCATCCCCTTGTACCGCCTGATGCCAGCCCCGATCTGGTCATCAAATTTGGCTTGGTCCACTACGCGCTAAACCGCATTGGCCTGAGGGATGCCGCGCTCAACGCGCAAATACGCACTGCCGCTAAACAGTTCTCGGTTGAGGACTTGCTGGGCTTCGACCCGATCAGCGAGCCCCCGCCGACTGACTTGCCTTACTTTTGCGACTGTGGTCTTCAGAATGGGCGCGGGCGAAGGGTCTGCAGGCAATGTCGAAGGCGTTTGCAGATCCAGAGCCGTTATGGGGTGTGGATGGGAGCGTTGGCCAACACCTATGTGGGCGAGCGCTGCGGCATATTTTTCGGAGCTCGCTATCGGGACGTCCTTAAGTGGCTGCCTACCATGAGGCCTTACCCGGTCGGCGCGGGCGAAGATGTTGAATTCCTGCGCGACGCAATTTACGCGGTCACACACATTGTCTACACCCTGAACGATTACAGCACTTATCGGCTTGACCCAGGCTGGCTGCCGCGGGAGTTTGCATTTTTGAAGGAGAATGTGGCCGGCGCCTGTGAGCGAAAAGACCCGGAGGTGTTGGGCGAGTTGCTTGACTCGCTGAAAGCCTTTGGTTTGCGCGCCAGTCACCCGCTCGTAATGCGCGGTACCAGGTATTTGCTGGCAGAGCAAAACGAGGATGGCAGTTGGGGTGATCCCGATGAGGAAAATATTCGCACCCGTTGCCACACAACCTGGACAGCGATCGACGGGTTACGTACCACCGCCTGGCGCGGTGTGCGCCTCAGTCGCCCTGAAGTCAAATCGATGCTGAAACAATGGGTGCGATGATTGTGCTCAGAACGCGCCATGTTTTTTTTGGAATCGGCCCAACGCTGGCATGGGACCAGGTGGGCCGGATTAGACCCATTTAGCTACAGGTTTTACCCCTGTCTTAACCATTGGCACAGTTGAAGTCCCTCATGATGTTGTCTTTCCCCCTCCAAATCGTCTTGGATATCTCCTGGGCGATACTGCAGGTAGTGAACTGTTGGTCACCGAATTCGGCGTTACTAAGTACGATAATCGACAGACCCGCAAATGTTTCGGGGTCAACATGCTTACCCGCTTGCGGAACACCCCACTTTGCGGCCCGAGCCCAATAGTGACGCCAACCCAACCATTCACCGCGATGGTATTTAGCGAGACTTTCATATCTCCGGGTAACTTCCTTACCCTTTACTTTGATTACTCTTTCATACTTTTCGCGTTGTAGATTCCAGCCCGCTCCATAGTCCACTCGCCTGCCATTCTTGACTCGTCCCGGCGTCCACAAATACTCACTGAAGTTTTTGAAGCCCGCTTGTGCAAAGAATTCGGGATCAACCAGCGCCCAAAATTCGTTGCTGTAAAGGTGGGTCTCCCATCGTAACAAGTCCAAAATTGTCGAGTGGACATTGCCATCACCAAATATGAAGTTCAGAGGAGTGTAACCAACCGGAACAAAGCCCCGGCCCTTGACGTGGTTGTAGCATTTGGCGTGATTGACTATTTCCCGGGCGTCATTCGCAAAGCGACTGCGTTCATCGAACACATAGGTGTCATTCATAAAAACATCGCGTAATAAGATCTGTTTGAGGTATTGTGCTAACCGCTTTTTGGTGACTCTCTGCACTAGTTCCGCGAGCACAACATAGCCTGAATTTGAATAATCCATCTTTGTGTCCGGATCCACCGCCAGTAAGGTCTGGGATGCTATCCATCGCAGCACGTCCTTATTTGTAACCTCTTTCCTGGTTCTATACAGCATTTCTGGATACCAATCATCCGGATTTGCCAGGGCGCTGTCGTACCAATCTGCTTCGATTCGCCTTGATTCAACATGGAGCTTCGCGTAATCCGGTAACGCGGAGGTATGGTGGAGCAAATCCTCGACGGTAATGGCGTCGGAGTAACGTGGAAAATTATTGAAGAACTTCGACAGGTGATCGTCGAGATTAAGCTTGTTCTCGAAATGTATCAGGTACATTATTGCAAAAGCAGTAAACTGTTTGGATAACGAACCCAGATCAAAAATGGTCTCAAGTGTTATCTTTGATCTGGTTTCAAGATTCGCATAGCCGTAACACTTTAGGTGTACGATTTCGTTGTCGCGCCTGACCGCCACGGCAACACCCGGCACTAGATCGCGGCCTTCGGGGTTGGTCAGTTTCTCAACGATCTCATCAATGGCCGGTAAGTAGGGTGGGGCGCTTAGATCCAGTTTGTACACCTCGAGAGGATCAAAGAAGCGCGGTTTCTTGCCGTCATCGGCTTTGCTAACCGCACCCTGCCCAAGTCCGTCAGGGGAATTGTCTTTGTGAACTTTTCTCGAAGCCATTGGCACCTCCGGGGAAGAGACTAGATGTAGTAAATATTCGCACGCTGGGCCCGCAAAGCGGACCGCGATGGATGATGTTTGCGATGGTTGTGATTATAAAGCGCGCTCAGAGCGGTTCACTCTCGCCAAGGGTTGGCCCGCCAGGATATTACGAGAGACGATACGTTACCACTGCTCAACATGACTCACAATTGAATTTGTTCATGACATTGTCTTTTTTCAACGAGCCTAGGGGGCCACTTTACGCCGAGGGCGTAGAAGCTGCGCCAGCCTAACCATTCTCCGCGATGGTATTCAGCCCGGCGTTCATTTCTCCCTCGTGACGCGCTGGCCATTTTCTTCGACTTCGTAAGTTAGTTTCCTCCGCTCTTGTAGTCGTTCTTTATGCCGCCCTGATTGTCATTGTTGTTGGCGGCGTTTCGCCATGAAGAAATCCGCTCGACCTCAGTTGAGCGGGTCCCTGAATCATCCCAGGTCTCGTTAGAAAGTGCTCAGCGGAAATTCACCCAAATGGCGAACACGTAACGCTCCTTGAGAGATAATCACGAGTTCACGGCGTTCCGATACTGCTTGCTACTGCGGGCATTCGGTGTTATTGCGGCTCGCCACTGCCCCAAAGCGCAACTGAAACTCGCCCGAAGTGATGAAGGAACACACCATCGCGTGTTGCTTGGGCACATCGCGCAACGGCGCGACGTTCACCTGACCCAGCCAGAAGATAAACCCGGGGATGTCCGGGTCCCGCCGCAGGTACCCGAAGTATTGTCCGAGTACGAACGAGCGGTTGTACTCTTCGTCGATGAATGGCTGGTTGGCAATTGGGTTCGTCGCGTTATCGTCTGCCAGCCGGTACATCACCGCGCCGCGGCCACCCTGCGTGTTGTAAATATTAATCAGATTGGCCCGCTGTCCGTTCAGGTTCACCCCCAGGTCTGTCTGCAGCGTCAAGAGCACGGCGTCAACAAACTGGTCCGCCGTCGCCAGACCAGGGGGATACTTCGCCACAAACTCCGGCCGAGTCACAAACAAGTTTGCCAGGTCCGCCTGGCTCTGGGCCAGATTCGCGGCGCCGATTACTCTTGCCCGGTCGGCCACAAACACGGCGAAGCTGGGCAGCTTCTTCTCTTCATTCGGAAAGCCGCCATCCCGGCTTGGATTCGGGAACGGCTGGTTGTTGCCATAAGCGCCGCGATACAAACGCAGCACGTAGGCCGCCGTCTGCTGAAACTCCTGCTCGTAGAAAAACGCGTTCGATACATCTACGCGCTTGCGCCGCAGACACTCGACGTCCGTCTGGCAGTTGGTGACCTCACTGGTCCAGTAGGCAAACCCACCAGGGTCAGGCACGCGGCTGAGAAAATCAAAGTAAGCCTGACGCACAAAGAAGTCGGCCTCCTCGACTGGGTTCCATTGCAACTGCCCGCGGATCTCTCCGTTCGGGAAACCGATGCTGTGCACGTTCAGGTACTGCTGTCCGGCACGCAGGTCGGCCACGTGCTGTGGCGTTGGGTTGATTACGATGTTTTTGAGAGGATTGCCGAGCGGCAGCGAAAAGATCATTGGACCATTGACGCCGGGAGCGGCGCCATGAAGGTGCGCTCCGGTTTCGCTGCCGGTTAAGCCCGTGAACAGCAGCGATACCCTGGCGCTCAACTCGTCATTACTGAGTTGCACAATTCCGCCATTGCCTTTGACGGCGTTGGGAGTGGCGGGCACTTCATTGGCGCCGGTCAGGTTGGCAACAAATTGTTTCGAAACCGGCGAGCTGGCGCCGGAGCTATCGTTGTCGATGATAGTGATGGTAGCCGCCGACGGTGCGCCCAGCGCACCGCCGGTGGGATTACTGAGCGTCAGGTTCACGGTCTCACTCGCTTCAGCGAATACGTCATCGACTATCAGCACTCGGAAGGTGCGGCTGGTTTGACCGGCAGCAAACGTCAGTGTCCCATTCGCTACTTCGTAATCGCGCAATTGACTGGCGCTGCCGTTGCTGGTGGCGAAGTCAACGGTAGAAACTCCCGATGTGTCGCCGCTGCGATTGACGGTCACGATGACACTCGAATCACCTTCGCCAACGCTGTAATTCGCCTCGCTCAGTTTTACGACCGTGTCTCCTGGAATCGGATCGGTTGTGGCCACAACTGTGTAACTGATGCTGCCGATTGTACCTTGCGGTATGACATTCAAAGGTTGCTGGTGTAGCCAAAGACCGAGGTTATCGTGATTAAAATCCTGACTGCCGTCAAAGACCGCACGCGGCGTTATCGGTCCTGACATGGGGCCGGTAGTGGTCTCCATAAGAATTCTAAACGAGGGGGTATTACCGTTTGGCTGACCAAGGTCATCGGTATGAAGACTGTCGAGGATGGCATTCGAGGGATCGAGAGCGCTGGGTGTTGGTGGCAAGAGCGTATTAGCGAAGCCAGGATTGTAAGAGAAGGTGGCCAGACCGGCAGAGTTACGAAAACGAAACGCATCGACATCATGGTGGTCATTGTCAATATACATGGAAGAAATTTGTACTAACCTGAAGGATTGGAATTCTACAGTGCGGGTCGCGTCGGGCGTAGCAGTCTCTGTGAAGGTGAACGTTCCTGCTACGTCAATGCGGGTCTCGTCATTCGTCGGTTCGTGAAGGGTAATACCCCACGTTTGATTCATGATTTGATTCGTAGCGTCGCTGGTGGGATCAAGCCCGCTATCGTTGGCAGTCACGCTGATAACCAATGTTCCGGTGCCATCAGTTTGGAGCCGGGACGTGGCAATATCCACTCTTTGGAGTTGAGGATGAAAGAAAAGTTTCGTAGCCGGAAAAGACGCTGACGTCCCGAAGATGGCTGGCCCGAGTACAAGACTCTGCCCAAACCGCAACGAGGGATCTGGATCGGCGCCGGCTTTCATGCGGATATACCCGGAGGAATAGATAACAAAGACCTGGGGAAATCGGCTCGTGTCGGATACACGATTTGCAAAGGTAAGAAGTTTTGTAGTACAGACTGGATTGCCGTTAATCCTGACCTCAAACGGGGTTTCGGGAATGGATGCCTCGTGTGTCGCAATAATCCACTCACCATTATCAAAAAGGGTGTCGTTTACCGTGATCGTGACCGTGGAAATGGTGGAGCTTATGCTTCCATCGCTGGCCTTGAAGGTGAAGCTGTCTAACCCGCAGTAATCCAATCCGGGTGTGTAGCTAATAGTTGCAGTGCAATCGCCCCCCGTGCACGAAGCCGAACTAACGCTGCCGAGCGAGCCATGCATCGCGCCGCGCTCGACACTAAAGGCAAGTGGGTTGTTGTTCGATCGCACTGCCTGCAGGGTGATCGTCACGGGCGTGTTTTTCAGCGTAGTCGCGGACTGATTATCCGTCCCCGGTGGGTTGGCGCCGTCAAAGCCTGCTTCCACGCAGTTCTCAACGGCGTTCGGCAAATTCGAGAAGAAGTCGTAGCCGGTTAGTTGTTCGATTGCGTCCACTGTGGTGCGGTAGTTCTGCCACGGATCGTTGAGGATACCCTGCGTGTTCGGCATGAGAACGGCAATTGTTCGCGTACTGCACGACACGCGCGAAATGTCGTCACCGCTGTCCCCGGGGATCACCAGCGCCACCTTCCAGGTTTGTGCGGGAACGGTGACATTGCCATTTGCGAGGGTGTTAGTCGTCGTTGGAGGTAAGTTACTTCCGATTCCGCCGACACCCGCGGGGCCGGAGACTATGTACATCTCGCTACCGCTGTCGGTCAGCGTGCGCAGGTAGCTTTCTAAATCCGCCCATGGTCCCCGGTTATTGTCCGGCGCCTGCGGCACCATGTTCGACATCAGGTAGGTCTCTTGATTGATGGGGATCCGATCCTGATGGTCACGGTCGGCGTTCGGCGTCATGTGCCCGCGATCAAAGCCCGAGAAGAGGTAATCGAATGCCTGCACTCGATACCAGGCAGGGTCTATGGCGGGATCGGGCCGGAACGTATCAACTCGCGATAGCGTGCCATACCACGAGTTCTCCAAATGCCAGCTTACCCAGTTCGGCGTTCCTTTGTCCCGGTTGTAAGAGAGCGCATAGGCGGCCTTCTGCATCAGGTAATTGTTCGGAATGGTCACGAATGGCGTCGCATTTGAAGGATTGCCCATGGTCAGGTGGACGCTCGCTGGATAGGGCGCCGGCGATCCGGCGCTCACAACCCGGAAGGTCCAGACATAATTAGCGAACAGCGTGTCGGTGTCGGGTGCGCTATCATCGAGATCCTGATCGTGAACTCCGTTCTTATCAACCGTGACCGTGCACTGCTCGCCAAACTGGAAGTTAGAGTTCGGAGTAATGGCGTAGGTTTTGAAATCCCTTGTGTGCGCGACGGTTGCCATGTTGTGCGAACCTGTGTTTACGCAAGTGATGTCGTACCAGGCGCCAACGACATCGACTGGTTCACTGAAGTCGATACTGAGGCTGGAATCGCGAGGTGCGTTGGTTCCGTCAGTTAGGGGCTCCGTATCTGCCACCCATGGCCCCAGTTCCACCACCGGCGCCGTGCGTCGCGGGGTTGGCGTGCCGGTGATAAAGTCGCTTCCGTTCTGGTCGGTGTCCGTATTGCCGTTGTTCTGTCTGAAAAGGGCAGTTGCATTGCCAGGCGCGGGGGCGTTTGCTGCGCCCTCGCGACAGGTTGCGCCAGCTCCATAGCCGACAAAGTCGACAATGTCCGGATCAATGCCCAGGGGGCAGTCGCCCGCGAGTTGGGTCCCATTGTTGACGAGCGCGACCTTACCAGTAGTGGCGCTCAAGTTGATGCTGCCCGAAACATTAGGAGTCACCGGAAGCGGCAATCCGTTAGCGCCTGAAGCAAGGCTGACGAGGAAATACTCACTTGGCCCGATCGTTCCACCGAGCGGCTGTTTATTCGCCCAACTGCTGCCGGCGGCCGATGCGTATTGCAGCGACCAACCATTGAGGGTCACGGAAGCGCTGGTTGGGTTAAAAAGCTCTATATAGTCGTTTTGGTAAGGCGCACTAGCGTTGCCGCCGCCACCAAAGAGCTGGCTGATAACGACATGATCCAGGGTCGGTGGAGTCTGAATAGTTAGGCTGATCGAGCCGCTGCCCGAACGTGACTGCGCGTCCGTAATGGTAAACGGAAGAGTTTTTGTCCCCGGCGTTGTACCCAGGGCAACAGTCGCGGTGAATGTAAAGATATTGCCGCTACCGGAAAACGCCTGAGACGCTAAGCCACCGATAGACGAAAGATCGGCAAAGACAGCGAGACCCGTACTTGGCGGGTTAGCGCCTGGAGTAACGTTCACAGTCAGCAGCGAAGAACCGCCAGGCAGCACCGGATTTGGGTTAGCAGAGCCTGTGCCCGCCGGAGGAGTCGAAGCTACTACAGTCAGAGGAATCGAGCCGCTGCCCGTGCGCGAGTGTGGACTTGTTTCGGTTATCGTAAAAGCTAAACTCTTATTGCCCCCACTTGTTCCGTTCGCCACGGTGGCGCTGAACGAAAAGACGTTATCGTTCGGAGTTATATCTCCGTTTGATCCGTTATCGAGAAGAGCCTGGTTGGAGGAGCCGCCAATAGCGGTGAGGTCGGCTGCGACTGTATGCATCACGCTCGGCGGGTTAGTGCCGGGCGTGACCGTCACAGTCAGGAGCGTTGCCTGATTTGGCGCTACTGAAGAGGGATTAGCGGCGCCCACTCCCGAAGGATTTGTCGAGCCGACAGGTGCGAGAGCCACGCCTCTGAATGCCGTGTTGGCTGCGGCAGTCGCGATGGTGAAGAATGAATCACCAACCGAGTTCGTATCTGTAACAGTGACAAGCTGGCTGGGAGAGTTGGCCGTCGTAGCCCAGAGAACCGCTTGTCCGGAGCCATTAACGGACAATGTCAAACCACGCAAACCGGCAGTGAGTCCGTCAGTAAAGGTTTTGGTAAGGCCCCAGGTTCCACCACTGAGCGTCCATTTCTGCAGCCCACCACCGGTGGCCGTCGCCCTGTCGTCCGCAACGTAAAGCGTGGTGGCGTTGAGAAATGCAAAGGCTTGGGATGAAGGACCTGTTGAGGTTGGAAATCCCGGAAGCAAAGTAATCGTTTGCCCACTTGTCGTTGGCGTTCCTGAACCAACCGTGGCCACTCCCTGAAAAGCGCCAGAGGCCGAGCTAACGTAAAGCTGGTTATTGAATATAGCCATGGCTCGCAGGTTCGTGACCGTCGTACTAAGCTGTGTTGAACTTCCTACCGTTCCCAATGTGGCATATCGGCCGCCGTTGCTTGAACAGGAAATCCAAAGGTCGGTACCGTTGGTGCTGGCTGCGCCTCTGAGGTTGGCGGAGGGATCGTTGAGCGCTGTGGTGGTATTAATAGCGCCGTTGGAATCAACCCGCGCAACGACTCGATTGATGGTTGCCGCGGAACCCGGCAAGGCTGTTCCCACGGGCGCATCGTAGCCCCCGACTATTAAGTAGTTGCCGTCCGCCGACCAGGTCATCAGGCCTTCAGTGGTCGAGTTACCGGTCGCAGTCAATCGCCGATTCGACCCGTTCACTGTCGTGGGCATCACAATCGTTTGCACGAGAGTGCCGTTGGTCATGTACTCATCAAGGAAAACGGGCGCCGCGGCCCCGGTCAAAGCGTTGCTTCCATCGCCGACACGGTACACGACTAAATTGCCGGGAGTGATGGCAGGGGGAGTTGCATGCGCACGACCTGCGAAGTAAAGCTGATGCAGAAAGATGGCTAGTCCGAACAATGCCAGTCCCACTGGCAGTGCGAAACCTGATTTCGATATAAGCGCTGAGTTGGATTCGGACATGGTAGTTCTCCCGTTGACAAAGTGAAGCCTCGGAGTCCGGAGCAATACCTGGCGGTCATATGAGAGCCCCACGGAGGTTCCTGGGAAGAGCAAATCATCCCAACGTGCGCTCTCTAATTGGCTGGATTTAGCGAGTGTGCGTCGAAGCAGAGGCTCGTGAGAATTCAGCCCTCTGAAATACCCGGGACAACAGAAGCAAAAACCTCCCTTGGGCATCCCAAAAGCCCGTTAGCAAAGCCTTGTAACAATCCTTGCAAGAGCAATGCCGTTACCTGGGGGTTTACTTAGCTGTCTAGAGAAGTACTGCGGTGGCAAGGGATGTGATGAAACCGGGCAGGAAAGGTGTGCCGCGATGGATATTAATCCCCAGCCGGTCTGTTTGGAAAACTACCCTCAGACCGGGTAATTGTCCGCAAGAGTACTGCATGCAGGCAAGACCAAAGGACACAGAAGGGATTGAGGTAAACTGTTAACCCCCTTGCGGCTGGTTCATACAAAGACATCGCACACCAGCCTGGCTCCATCCTGGTCAGTTGTGACACCGGCTAATTTGGAATCGTCCCGTTCTTTTAGAATTATAACGAGGGAGTTGGCAAGCGGCTAATCTTTCCACACGTCGCCGAAGGCGATCGCTTTATTCTCTTGGTCACCATCGAACTTGACGAATACACGGCCATTGCGTCCATCAAGACTTACCATGGTCGCGGCGGCAAAATTCTGTCCGTAACGAGGCCCCTTAACACGGTCGCCGGCAGAAACTGCAGGCGCCAGCGGCAGTGCCCGACAATCTGCTTTTGGGTAGACCTTCAAGTTCCCTCCGGCCACTACGAGAACCTGATTGCCAGCACACGAATCACCTTGGCATACCGGTTCCCAGATTTGGACGGCGAGTTTTGTAGAAGCCGCCGACGATGTCTTCAAGCTTCAGGATCGCCTGGCTGTATAAGTTGCAAATTCTCTGGTTGCCAGCACTACTCCACAGGAGGAGAGCCTGACAAGGTTGAAAACTGCAAGCTGGGCGGACGGTCAGGTTCGTTGCCCTACCTGCGATTCGCAGGATGTTATCTACCTTGAGAACGCCCGCCTTTTCAAGTGCCGTACTAAGCACCCGCGCCAGAAGTTCTCACTAAAGGTTGGGACAATTCTTGAAGATTCGCCTTTAGGCTTGAACAAGTGGCTCACGGCGATCTGGCTGATTGCCAACGCGAAGAATGGTATCAGTTCGTGCGAGTTGGCCCGTAGCGTTGGTGTCACTCAGAAATCCGCTTGGCACATGAACCATCGTATCCGCCTTGCGATGCAGAACGGCACGATCAATAAACTAAGCGGGCAGGTAGAAGTGGACGAAACATTCATCGGCGGCAAAGCGCGGAACATGCACCGAAGCGAACGTGCGCGTAGGATTCACGGCACTGGCGGATCGGGCAAGGTTGCGGTTATGGGCTTGCTTGAACGTCACGGGGAAGCGCGCACGATGGTTGTACCGAATGTGCGCCGCAAGTCCCTTCACGGCGAAGGTGAGTAAGCATGTAGAGGCAGGTTCTACGGTCTACAGTGACGCGCTCGCTTCTTACAATCAACTTGAACAAGATTACATTCACAACGTGATCAATCACGCCGAAGAATACGTGCGCGGCAACGTACATACGAACGGAATTGAAAACTTTTGGAGTTTGCTCAAACGAACACTCGGCGGCACGTATGTAAGCGTTGAACCTTTTCACCTATTCAGGTATCTTGACGAACAGAGTTTCCGTTTCAACGGTCGCAAGGGCACGGATGCCCAACGATTTGCTCAAGTTCTTAAACAGGTTGTTGGCAAGCGCCTTCAATACAAGCACTTGACAGGTGAGCCCTCATGCTAGGGACGGGGGGAAGCCCCGACAGAAACGCGGAAAGCGTATGACAAAATAACGAAAGCCATGAGTCGCCACAACTCACGGCTTTCACAATCCTTTTGGCTCGCCAGCCTGAACTACCCATGCAGCCTGCATGGGCGGCTCGCTATCTCTGTATCACGGGAGGCGAGGTAATGGCAAGACAGCAATCCATAGTTCCTGCAAATAAGGACGTGCTTCAATGGGCACGCAATCAGCGCGGTCTAACTATCGATCAAGCAGCGGAACGATTGAAAATTTCCAATGCCGATCTAATCCAAATCGAAGCAGGTCAGAGAGTGCCTACGTCAAAAGTCTTTGACAAGATGATCGCGGTCTATAAGCAGCCCGAATCTGTTCTCTTACTGGCCCAGCCACCCGCAGTATCACCGTTGCCAGAAGACTATCGCACGGCAGAGGGCAAGCGTACCCCGCTCTCACCTGAGACGAAGTTGGCAATTAGGGAGGCACAAGAACTCCAAGCATATGTCAGTGAGTTATTGGCCGATGATCCCGACCTGATAAAAGAATTTGTATTGCCATCAACTTCGCGTAATGACGATCCTGAAACCGTTGCGGCACAAGAACGCGCCCGGATTGGAGTGTCTCTAGAAACTCAACTGCAATGGCAACCTGGTGATGCTTCATTTAATAAGTGGCGTGCGTGGTTAGAGGAAAAGGGAGTTCTAATCCTGTTGAAGAAAATGCCATGGGAGGATTGCAGAGGGTTTTCGCTACTCAATGCGCATCTGTTGCCAACGATAGTGGTAAACGCAGAAGATACCGGAGCGGCTCGTATCTTCACGCTGTTTCATGAGTACGCCCACCTAACACTTCGCAATGCCGGAATTTGCAAACTCACACCTAATAGCAGCGACACTGAACGATGGTGCAATGTCTTTGCATCAGCATTTCTCTTACCTGCCGCTGAACTGAAAGCCTATGTCTATTCTATTAATGAGCGGGCTGGAAGTCAGTACGATTGGCCAGTCTCCCTTATTTACCGGCTCGCCGTGCATTTTCGGGTTAGTCGTTCCGTGATGGCCTTGCGACTGCAAAAACTAGGACTAGCAGTCCCTGACTATTACGAGAAACATAGAGGCGAACTGAATAATTTTGATCACAAAGCGAAACCCGCTACCCCTCCGAGAATTGTAAGGCGCCCCGGGTGGAAGCAGAAACGCAAACTGCGAGAAGTCGGCAGTACCGCTGCGTCCATCATCGTCAACGCATGGAAAGGGGACTTAGCAAATCCCACTGAAGCAGCGGACATCCTCAACCTCAGTTTAGATGAACTACATGGTCTTCGCGAGCAAACAGAGGTGCAGCATGTACGCAACACAAGTTAAATGCTCTTCAAACTCATTCCAATTCCCGAAGTCTATTTGGTGGACTCCAGTTCGATTATTAGGCTGGACGGAAGGGATCGAGTTCCTCCTGTCTCGCCATACTCCGCAGATGAACAACTTCAGATTTGGGAGGGATTGGAAAGTTTTGCTAAGGATGGAAGATTGAAGTTGATACGGCAAGTGAGAGAGGAACTGGGAAGACACGATCCGATCGGACTCCAACGCTTGAGACAATTCTCTGGAATCAATCTAATCATAAAACGAACGCCAGCCATCGTGCAGCAATATCAACGCATCACAACCGCGCATCCAGATTTGATGAAGGGAGGCTCGAAATTTGATCCCGCAGACCCGTGGTTAATTCTCGCCTCTGAAAAGCATCGATACACGATTATCACCGAAGAGTTGTCAAAAGCGGAACGAACCACAGTAAACGCTCGGAAATTAAGACTAGAACGCATTCCCGATGTTTGTAATGCTCGCAAGATAAAGGCCGCAGTCAAGTTGCGCGAACTAGCAAAACAGGAAGGATGGATTTAAGTGAAAAAGGCTAAAACAACAAAGCCACCCTCAGAAGAATACGCAAACTTTCAAAAACTGTTCAAGACAGTGATTGCTGTGCCCAAGAGTGAGATAGATAAGCGCGAAGCGGAGTACCAGCGCAATAAGAAGGCAGCGAAGAAACAGAAGGCCTGAATCACTTTGAAACTTACGGCCGTAAGACTTTATTGCGGAATATCCTGTCGCTCGCCTATGTCAACGTCCGGTATTAGATCAAATCCTTTCAAGAGCTGCATTAGTCCGCCTAGTGATTTATTATTTCCCGTTGATATGCTTTTCCGACCTACTATCTTGCAGCCAATTACTTGATATGACGACTTGCCTTCATAAACGAACATGCAATCGTAAAACGTGCAACCTACATACGAATGGCCGTCAAGCGGGATGCGTTCATTATGGAACGTCTTATTCACCATTTGAATCTTTGGCACTTCATCTCGAAACTCTGATGATGACGTAACACCGGGCGTCATCCTTGAAGTCGCAACATTCACCTCCGGAGATTGGAACCCCCTATAAATCACCAAAACAACAATCGCTAGCAGTATGACTATACCGCCAACCACTAGCGTCAGCCCACGCCGATCTTTTTTAGGATGCCTAACGGATGTGCTGCCTTCCCGAGGGAATCTTCGCTGCCTATAAAGGACTATTGCCGAGAAGACAACACCTAGACAGGTAAAGACAAAAATCATCTTGGGCAGAAGGTATCCTCTGCTCAAAATGTCATTGCGATGATCGTACAAACCGAAAATAACTGCCGACATTAAGGCACCAATAGCAGAATACTCTGCTGCTTTAGTCGTGTTCATTCGGGGCGACTCCTTTACCGACGGATAATTGTCGCTTAGAAGTACGCCCGTCCAATCATCTACGTCAAGTACCGATACTCAGTCAGTCAAGTATATAATTACTCTACTTTGAGTCACACTCCCTTTTGGGTTGGGAAATTCGCGTTATCGCTATTATCGCTAGTAAAATTTTTATCCCCCAACTGTCGATTTCGAGGATCGCCATTCGACTAATTAAATATGAAGTGATTCAGCCTGGAAGGAGCAAAACATGAGCAATGTCCGCGTACTCGTAGGCACCCGCAAGGGAGCCTTCATCCTTACCTCAGATGGCAAGCGTGAAAAGTGGGATGTCAGTGGTCCTCACTTTGCCGGATGGGAACTCTATCACCTCAAAGGATCCCCAGCGGACCCGAACCGTCTTTACGCCTCCCAGACCAGCGGCTGGTTCGGCCAGATTATTCAACGCTCAGATGATGGCGGCAAGACGTGGTTCCAACCCGGCACCCCGGCCGGCGAACCGACAATCTCCCCGGAAGGCATGCCCAAGGGTGAAAGCAACAAGTTTGTCTACGATACTTCTCCGGAGACGGGCAAACCTCTTACGACCCATCAGTGGTACGACGGCAAGCCGCATCCGTGGGAGTTCAAACGAGTCTGGCATCTCGAACCTTCCCTCGACGATCCGGACACGGTCTACGCCGGCGTCGAAGATGCAGCCCTGTTCCGCTCAACCAACGGAGGGCAAACGTGGGTTGAACTTCCCGGACTGCGCGGCCATGGTACCGGAGCTCAGTGGCAACCGGGCGCCGGCGGCATGTGCCTGCACACTATCATCCTGGATCCGAAGAATCGGGAACGGATCTTTGTCGCCATTTCAGCCGCGGGCGCATTTCGTACTGACGATGGCGGTACGACCTGGAAACCAATCAATCGCGGACTCCATTCGCAATACATTCCCGATCCAACTGCAGAGGTGGGCCACTGCGTTCATCACGTCGCCCAGCATCCTGCCAACCCGAATCTGCTGTACATGCAGAAGCACTGGGATGTGATGCGCAGCGAGGATGCCGGCGACACGTGGCACGAAGTGAGCGGCAACCTTCCCACCGATTTTGGATTTGTGATTGACGTGCATCCGCATGAGCCCGAAACGATTTACGTTGTGCCGATTAAGAGCGATGGTGAACACTTTCCACCCGAAGGGAAACTCCGCGTCTATCGCAGCCGCACCGGTGGCAACGAATGGGAAGCGCTGACTAAGGGGCTGCCGCAGGAAAACTGTTACGTTAATGTGCTGCGCGATGCGATGGCTGTCGACTCGCTGGATCAGTGTGGCGTGTACTTTGGCACCACCGGAGGGCAGGTCTATGCCTCGCCCGACGCGGGCGATAGCTGGGCTCCGATTGTCCGCGATCTGCCCGCCGTGCTTTCAGTGGAGGTCCAGGTTTTTTCATGAAAGGGGGAATCATTCACTTAGTAATGCCGGCGCATCTGCGGACGCTGGCAGGCGTCAGCGGCGACGTAACCGTAAAGGTTGAAGGAGAAGTGACCCGACGATCGATCCTCGACGCGTTGGAGACGCAGTATCCGATGTTGCGTGGGACGATTCGCGAGCACGTCTCGGGAGAACGCCGGCCGTTCCTGCGATTCTTTGCCTGCAGCGAGGATGTCACGCATCAGTCGCCCGACGAACCTCTGCCACCGGAGATCGCTTCGGGAACCGAACCGTTCTTCATCATCGGCGCCATCGCCGGCGGTTGAGAGTTGCTATCACCAGGTTACTTAGAATAAGAGTTAACGGGTTTTCAGTCCGCGGAGCGGACGCCAGCCTAAAGCCTGGGGCGTAAGCCCCAGGATCTAAACCGCCAATGGCAATTTAGCCCGCGGAGCGGGCGATAGCGTCTGCGACTAACGTCAATTCGCAATAATCCGGCTGTCGCCCGCTCCGCGGGCTTCGAATTATTTTCAACGTCGCCTCCACTATTGCTCACTGCGAAAATCCAACACGTCGCATCAGGTCCGCAAAGCGCGGGTCGCCGCGCAAGTTGTTCCATTTCTGGTCGACCTTCAGAAATGTCATTTTCGCATCACGTTGCTCAAAGCCACGCTCGAGCCACGCCATCGCCTGATAATGATCGCCAAGTCCGTTGTACACCATCGCGATGTGGTAAGGCGGTACAAAATGCTCTTTTGATCGCTTGAGCAGGGAATCGAGCGTGACCAGCGCTTCATCCCGTTTGCCCCACTTAGCCAGAGCGTAGCCTTCGAAGGCAAGTGAAATAGTTTGACCGTCTGAGAGTTCTCTCGCCCGGCGTGCCTCTGCGACAGCTTCGGCAAACATTCCTTTATCGATATAGGCGCTCGCTGCAAATACATGAGGAAACCAAAAACCCGGAGCAAGTTCAAACGTCTCGCGCAGTCTGGCCAACGCCTCATCGGGTCTTCCCGCGTACCCTAGAAATTGCCCTTCAAGCGCATTGAGAAACGGAGAATACGGATCGAGTTCCCTGGCACGTTTTATTTCCGCGAGCGATTCGGCATGCCTGCTCGTATTGGAAAGTAAATGCGCGTAGAACAGATGCGTGTCGGCGCTGTTTGGATTGAGTTCCAAGGCGCGTTTGTATTGGTTTTCTGCTTCATTCCAGTTCCAGTCGTACCAAAAAATCGTAACGGCGAGAGCGG